>MDTB01081912.1_pt1 | contig 11198 bp, 10 predicted proteins | sample 811161 | NCBI WGS metagenome assembly MDTB01 (sample SAMN05326650, study PRJNA326480) | marine metagenome | isolation source: seawater | place: Mediterranean Sea | collected 2009
AACCTTTATTTTTACATTACCCAGCTTAGCTGTGATCAGTGATTTCCAAACTCTGGGGTTAGGTAAATAAGAAAATATTCGTATTTCTTCCGTCATATGCTGGATACCCTTTTCATAGAAAGTCTACTTATATTAAAGATTCTAACAGAAATTTAGTGTCAGATTAATAGATAGTCTAAGATAATTATCGGTATTTTTACTATTTCCTACAAAGCTAGTTTTTACTCATTCTAGAACGTACAGAATCCCTTATCTCTTTTCGAAGTATCTTTCCGTAATTACTCTTGGGAAGAGAGCCAACAAACTCTACTGATCGTATCCTACGATCGGTAGGCAACCTTTCTCGTGACCAATCAATTATTGCATCTTCTGTAACGATAGAATCCGGTTTACGCACAGCGACTAAATGAACCGTTTCTCCCCAAAGCTTATCAGGAATTCCGATAATACACGCCTCTTCGATTTCCTTGTTCTCATATATTACTTCTTCTATCTGCCTTGGGTAAACATTATTCCCACCCGTAACAATCATATCTTTCTTACGATCTGTTATATAGACAAAGCCATCACTATCAATCTCTCCAATGTCTCCGGTACGTTGCCAGCTTCCTTCTCGAATTTCAGTCGTCGCTTCCTCATTATTGAGGTAACCCAGCATAACATTTCCACCCTTAGTAACGATCTCCCCGGTTTGTCCTGGCAGCAATAAATCTCCTTCATCATTCATAATATCAACATCAGCAAAGGTTATCGCTCTTCCACAAGAATGCAACAACCTAGAATTGTCTGACTTTAAAGCATCTATATGATCTTGAGGTTGAAGAACAGTAAACCCAACAGGCGCTTCCCATTGGCCATAAAGCTGTCCTAAAACAGGTCCAAACGTCTCCAATGCTTCTTCCAACCTATCTACAGGAAAAGAAGCTCCTCCATAAAGCATTGAATGAAAGTTCAAATTTTCCCTTGAATTTTTTTTCATATGTTGCATCAGCAATTGTATCATTGTTGGAGCCATAAAGCTTGAGGTGATATTTCTATTAATACAAATTTCTGCAACCCGCTCTGGGTTAAATTGGTGAAGAATTTTTAACCGGGCACCACGTGCAAAGTGGGGCATAACTAAGGACCCAGTCGCATGTGTAATGGGAGCACATAAAAGACTTACATCATCCGGAGCTATTCTTGGGTTTACATCCATCAAATGTGTTGAAATAATATGAACCCAATTACTATGAGTTAACATTACGCCTTTTGGACGCCCTGTTGTTCCAGAAGTAAAATAAATAGAATGAACATCTGATGAAACAGGCACTTTATTTGGACTTTTACTTTGTGCCTTATCTAATAGCTCTTCATAATTTAATGCCCATGCGGTTTTTCCGCCAACACAAATAAATAGTTTCACGTGTTCAAGTTGGTCTCGCATAATAGAAACATGTTCAAGCATTTTTTCTTCGAACATCAATGCCTTGGCTGATGCAAAGTTTAAGCAATACTCGTGATCTTCTCGGGATCCCCGTGCGTTCAGCATAGTTCGAATGAACCCAAACCTTGCAGCTGCTGCATCAAACTCAACAAGCTCTATAGAATTGTTTGTTAGGCATGCTATTGTTTGTCCGGGCATTAGACCACATGCAAGTAAAGCCTGCCCTAATTTGTCTACTCTATTAATGAAATCCTTATATGAAAATGATCGTGTATCATCTTCCAATGCTATGCGGTCGGCATATTTTCTTGTTGCATTATCAAGAAGTAAAGTTATTGACATCTAAACTAATCTTCAGACTTACGACCCTGCCAAACGGGATCGCGTTTCTCTAGAAATGCCTTAATTCCCTCCTTTGCATCATTGTGAAGCATATTTCTTGCTACAAGCTCCCCAGTATACTCATATGCATTCGCCGTATTCATTTCCATCTGTCTATAAAGGGCATTTTTCCCAAGAGCCAGAGTATATCCAGACTTTGATGCGATGCCATCTGCTAACTGCTTTACCTCACTTTCAAGAGAATCTGCTCTAGCCACTTGATTAATAAGACCAATCCGGAAGGCAAAATCAGCATCATGTAATTCACCTCCAGCTAACATTTGCATTACATGTTTCTTGCCAACAGCACGGCTAATCCCTACCATCGGAGTTAAACACCACAGCCCTATGTTTACCCCAGGAGTAGCAAACCTAGCTTGCTCACTAGCTACTGCAAGGTCGCAGGTCGCAACAAGTTGGCAACCAGCAGCGGTAGCTATTCCTTCCACGCTTGCTATGACAATTTGTGGCTGTCTTGATATGGCTTGCATCATGGCACTGCATTCGGAGGAAACATTACTGTAGAACTCTGCATCCTTGTTGGAATCAAATTCTTTTAAATTGTGTCCGGCACAAAAAATACGCCCACCAGCCCCTCCAATAACAATAACATTTATGTCCGAATTATCGACCAGCTCATTGAGACTATTATGAAGTTCGGAAATCATTGCCCGTGAAAGACTATTTCCTGCCTCAGGACGATTTAATGTTAGATAAAAAACTGCTCCATCTTGGCGCTTTTTTATAAGTTCTTCCTCATCTTCATTCATTTTAATCTCCTACCTATATATCTCAAGTTTTGTAACTAGACCTATAACATCTGGCTATTTATTTACAATTATGTATTTAAAAATCTGCATCTTTTAACGTTTTAACCAAGTAACACTTCTCCCTCTCTCCAGCCTTTATACTTTATTAAGCCATCATGAATTGATGAAACAATAAGCTCAGAGTGTTCACAGTGTTGGTGGCAAATTGGCTGCCAAGACTGAACAAATGCCGATAGAGGCTCAGTAAAGGTCCCGGGGAAAACACCAATAGAATCCCCTCCATCACCCACTTTCTTAAAAAAGGCATTCAACATTATAACACCACATTTTTTACAAAACATTCGGCCCATTCCACCAACGCGAGGTGAATTATCCCATGTTTTGTAGTTTGGATTTCCTGGCCCTCCGGGAACAGGCTTTAAGAGATCAAAACCTTTTTTTATCATCACCTCAAATTCACCTTCTTTCAGGTATCCATTTCTAGGGTCTATATTCGACGAACCACAATAAATAGAATGATACATATGAGAAGAATGTGCTCTCTTACATGACCTACAATGACAAAATGTGGAGGTTAGGGGCATTTTTGTTTTAATTGATAATCTTACTTCTCCACAAATACAAAGAGCTTCAGCTTGAGTTTTACTGCCAGAGGGATATGTTTTTTTTGCTAAATCAGGGTCATTGTGAAAATTTTCAGATAAATCCATTTTTTCTCCAGATTTGATAAATACATCTAGGAGTTAACCATGAAAATAATATATGATCTATTTAAAATTTTAAAACTAAGTTCTTAGATAGAAATCGCATCTTTAAGATGGTGTCTAATAGAAAATTCAAGGGATTATTTTATGACTATTCATATCGGAGCTCAAAAAAAGGAAATTGCTGAAACAGTTCTTATGCCAGGAGATCCGATGAGAGCAAAATGGGCTGCAGAAAAATTCCTAGACGGCGTGAAACAAGTAAATAGTGTTCGAGGCATGCTTGGATTTACTGGTTTCTGGAAAAAAAATAAAGTAAGTTTCCAAGGTTCGGGCATGGGTATGCCCTCTCTGTCTATATATGTAAATGAATTAATAAAAACCTATAAAGTAAAGACACTTATTCGTATAGGTTCAGCCGGTGGAATGCAAAAAAAAGTAAAAATAAGAGATATTATCTTGGCTATGACGGCTACCAGTATTTCGACACCCTCATCCAGTATTTTCAAGGAACTCAACTTTGCACCCTCTGCAGACTTTGGATTATTAAATAACGCTTATATTGTATCTAAAGGGATAAAAGGACCTGTTCATGTTGGTGGAATATACTCGTCTGACACCTTTTACGACGAAAGGAAAGATCTCAATAGAGAGATGAGGCGCCATGGGATTCTTGCTGTTGAAATGGAGACAGCGGAGCTTTACAATATAGCTTTGAGATATAAATGTAGGGCTTTATCAATTCTCACTATTAGTGATCATCTATTGACAGGTAAGGCTCTTAGTTCTGATGACAGAGAAAAAAGCTTTGGTGAAATGGTTGAAATAGCTCTTGATGCTGCTTTTTTATAGAGTAAGGAGAAAGGTTAGAATTTGGAATTCGATTATATAATAGTTGGAGCCGGTTCTGCAGGATGTGTTTTAGCCAACCGGCTAAGTGCTAATGATAATGTAAAAGTGGCCCTAATTGAAGCTGGCGGCAGAGATACTTCTCCATGGGTACATATACCGATAGGTTATTTTCGTACTATTAAAGATCCCAACATCAACTGGATGTACCGAACTGAGAAAGATCCAGGGCTAAATTATCGATCGATCAATTGGCCTAGAGGAAAGATATTGGGTGGCACCAGCTCGATTAACGGCCTGCTTTATGTGCGCGGACAACCCCAAGATTACGACGATTGGGCTCAAAAAGGCAATAAAGGCTGGTCTTGGGAAGAGGTACTTCCATATTTTAAGAAAATAGAAAATTGGCAGGGTAGCACCTCCAAGAACCGCGGGAAAAATGGTCCCCTTGTTGTAAACGAGGGATCTAGCAAATGGCCAATAGTAGAGGCTTGGGTTAACTCTGCCCAAAATGCAGGTTACATATTAAATAATGATTATAATTCAGAGGACCAAGAGGGAGTGGGGTTTTTTCAACAAACGACTGACAGGGGATTACGTTGTAGTTCTGCTAAAGCGTTTTTAACCCCAGTGCGTACTCGAAGAAATTTAAATATTTTAACTGATACACTGGTGGAAAAAGTTACATTCGAGGGTAAAAAAGCAAATGGGATCAGAATTTTAAGAAAAGGAATTAAGCACAACATAATTGCTCGAAAGGAGATTATCTTGAGCGCAGGTTCTATTGGATCACCTCAAATCCTAATGTTGTCTGGAATTGGAAAAGCTGAAGAGCTTAAGAAGCATGGTTTGGAGGTGAAACTTAATTTAAAAGGAGTAGGAAAAAACTTGCAGGACCATTTGCAAGCTCGTCCTGTTTATAAAGTAAAAATCCCAACAGTTAATACAAAGACAAGAGGGCTATTTAATCAAGTTTCCATTGCTTTTGAGTATATTACCAGGCGTTGTGGACCGATGACTTTGGCTGCAAGCCAAGGTTCCGGCTTTCTAAAATCAAGATCTGAGCTCTCTACTCCTGACATTCAGTTTCATATCCAACCGTTCAGCGCAGATGATCCAACAATGAAAATGCATAAATTTGATGCTTTTACAGCCTCTGTCCTGCAACTGCGTCCACAAAGTAAAGGAGAAATATTGTTAAAATCATCAAATATAAAAGACTATCCAGCTATTTACCCAAATTATCTTTCGGCCGAACTCGATCAGAAAATTATAGTCGAGGGGATAAAGATGGCTCGAAGTATATGCAGACACCGCCCAATTTCTGAATTGATTGAAATGGAATATGCACCTGGAAAACAGTTACAAGATCATGATAATGAGAGCCTATTAGAATGGGCTAAGCAAACGTCAACAACAATCTATCATCCAACAGGAACTTGTAAGATGGGTCAAGATGCAGGTGCGGTAGTTGACGAAACTTTACGTGTCAGAGGAATTAAAGGACTTCGTGTGATAGATTGTTCAGTAATGCCACAAATAATATCAGGAAATACCAATGCACCGGCAATGATGATAGGAGAAAAAGGAGCAGATATGATTTTAAAAGACCAAAAAGCTTTTAATATAATGCAAATAGCATAATCGGATTATTAAAAGTAATGATCCTTGAATATAAATTCACAAATTTTACTAAATTTTTTTCAATTTATTTGTAATAATAAAGAATGATAAAAGTCGCAATAATAGGATTGGGCATCATGGGACGTCGTATGATGGACCACATGGTCATTCACTCTAATTTTCAGCCAGAGTTTTTGTGGGACCCTGATGAGAAGGCATGTGAACTGGCGCATAAGGAGCACCCAAAATCAAAAATCATGGCTAATGCTACTGAAGCAATTCAAGCAGCAGAGTTAGTTTATCTAGCGTGTCCTCCTACCGTGAGGAAAGCATATGCTTTAGAGGCTGCAAAATTGGGCAAGCCATTATTTTTAGAAAAGCCCTTAGGAGTGAATGTAGAAGAGAGCAAAGATTTAGTCGTTAAGCTTTCTAACTATAAAATACCGGTTGCGGTAAACTTTACACAAGCTGCTGGAATTCCTTTAACAGATTTAATTGAAGAAAAAATAAATGGATTACTTGGAAATTTATTGGGAGTAGATATAGTGGTGACCTACCCTAAGTGGCCGAGAGAATGGCAAAAGGAAGCTTCTTGGTTGAAATACAAAAAAGAAGGTGGCATGACGCGAGAGGTAATTTCACATTTTTTGTTCTTCTCAGAAAAAGTTTTAGGACCGTTAAAACTTACATGGGCAAAAACAACCTATCCTGAAAATAGCTCTCTTTGTGAGACAGATGTTTTGGCTAGACTGGAGACAGCAAAGGGTTATCCGGTGAACATTTTAGCTAGCATTGGAGGCATACAGCCGGACAGACAAGAATTGACTGTAAAGGGATCTATAAAAAGTCGTCGTATTACTGAGTTTTACAAAGACTCTGAAAGTACGGGGGGCGACTTTTTACCTATTAGAGAAGAACCAAAAAATCCCCGTGCCGAAAGCCTAAAAAGTCAGCTAGATGATTTATCTTTGTGTCTAAGAGGCCTGCCTAACAGACTTGCAACTATCGAAGAAGCATTGAGGGTTCAGATCCTTGTTGAACAAATATTGTCAAATTTTCCCGTTTGCATAAATAAAAAATAAAAGCACATACTATTATCTCAAATATATAAGATAAACTAGCCCGATTGATAAAAAATGAATTTTTTGTTGTACCAAAGTTGACACTCACTTATAAAAAAAACATAATTCAAATAAGTTTTTCGGGGGGAAATCTTGGAAATATTGCAATTAATTTTTAGTGGTCTATCCAGCGGATGTATTTATGGCCTTATAGCTTTAGGGTTTGTTTTAATTTATAAAGCAACAGAGGCCGTAAATTTTGCACAAGGGGATATGATGATGATAGGCTCACTTTCAATAATATCTCTCACAAGCTCAAGTGCTTTGGGACTTTCATTCATTTTTGCGATACCTTTAATGCTTTTGATCATGGCTCTGATAGGTTTTTTGATTGAAAAAGTTTTTATCACACACATTACTGGCGAGTCGCAAATTGCGATAGCCATACTAACCATAGCTCTTGGGTTTGGGTTGCGGTTTGTTGCAGGCGTAATATGGGGGTACGACCCACAAACTTTAGAGAGTGCATTAATAGGAAAATATTATAACTTTGGACAATTGGTAATAAGTTTAGCAGAAGTGTTAGTGATTATTACTACATTATTACTTACCATATTGCTTTACTACTTTTTTGCCAAAACGAAAACAGGCATCGCAATGGTTGCCGTTTCTCAAAACCAGCTAGCAGCATATTACATGGGGATTCCTGTAAAAAGAATGCAGTCACTCACATGGATTATTGCTGGTATTCTGGCCGGAGTTGCTGGCTTTCTTTATTCTGCTAAAAGCTCAGTGGACCCCATAACGGGCTTATTGGGAATAAAAGCTTTTGCTGCTGCAGTTATAGGCGGTTTTGGCTCGTTACCCGGAGCACTAGTTGGCGGCCTTATCGTTGGCTTAGTAGAACCATTTTCTGCCAGGTTCTTACCCGTAGGCTACAGCCATCTAATGCCATATATAATACTAGTGATGGTCTTAATTTTCAGACCTCATGGGATTTTCAGTCAGACCTACAGCAAAAAGGTATAGTTAATGAGAACTATATTTAAAACATCTTATGACTCTGACATTAACTTATTTAAAGATAGATTTCATCGTTTTTGCTATCTGGGATTTGGTTTTATTCTAATTTTATTACCATTTTTTTTAAATGAATACTTTATAGGAGAACTTACATTAACACTTATTTGGGCAATTGCTGGTATGGGGTTAATGATTTTGGTAGGCCAAAGCGGTCAGGTTAGCTTAGGTCACTCTGCTTTTATGGCAACTGGTGCTTACAGCGTAGTTATATTACAGACCAAATTAGGCCTGCCTTTCATACTCGCTCTTCCTGCTGCTGGATTAATATCGGCTCTTTTTGGAGTATTAATAGCACTACCTACCACTAAACTGCATGGAATTTATTTAGCAATTTTGACGTTAGCGATATCGGTTTTGGTTGAGGATGTAATTGTTTTAGCGGAGCCATTAACCGGGGGAGTGAATGGAATGTTTGCGTCGGATATTGAAATCTTTGGAATTAATTTTGGACGTTATTCGAATATAACCAATCTTTACTGGCTAATTCTATTTACCACTCTTCTACTTGTGTTGGTTTATAAGAATATTTTAAGGACTCCTATCGGTAGGTCTTTTGCAGCTATAAGAGATAGCGAGGTCTCTGCCTCTGCTATGGGTATAAATGTGGTATTAACTAAGGCTGTTGCATTTGGAATATCAAGTTTTTTTACTGGAATTTCGGGTGCTTTCTTTGGTCATTTTGCTACTGCTTTTAACTATGAAACATTTAACGTAATTATGTCCATAACCATCCTATTAATGATAGTGATAGGCGGTGTTGGATCTATTCACGGCGCTTTCTTTGGGGCCATCGTTATAACACTACTTCCTGTATTTATTTCATTTCTAAGAGACTTTGTTTTTGAAGGTACATCCATAAATTTAATGGTACTTCCTGGGATAGAAACAGGGGTGTTTAGCCTTATTTTGATATTGGTTATACTATTTGAACCAAGGGGCATTTATGGTGCTTGGCTAAAAACTAGAATCTATTTTGAACTGTTTCCTCTATATAGGAAAGATATGTTTAAGCGACAAAAAAGTTATTTGAAAACGGAAAGACTCAGATGATATTATCATTAGAAAATATATCCTTGAGCTTTGGGGGAATTAAGGCAGTAAATCAGGTGTCGTTACAGGTAGCACCAGGAGAGATTTTTGCGTTGATAGGGCCAAATGGTGCAGGAAAATCAACAATATTTAATATTATATCTAGATATTACCGCCAATCTAAAGGATCAATATTTTTCAAAGATAAAACGATTGATCAGCTTGAACCACACCAATTGTCCAAAATTGGAGTTGCTCGAACCTTTCAAAATATCGAATTATTTCCCAATTCCACGGTTTTACAGAATTTACTAGTTGGTCAAAATTCATCAAAAGAAAGTAACTTTTTACACGAGTTGTTATTTCTACCATCCGTGAGGAAGGCTGAAATTAAGCGAAGGATCATTGTTGAGGAAGTCATTGATTTTTTAAATTTGCAACCCTTCAGAGAAAAACCAATATCGGCATTATCATATGGTACACGCAAAGTGGTAGAACTTGGAAGAGCGCTTACAATGAAACCAAAGCTATTGCTTCTAGACGAGCCTGCTTCAGGTTTGTCTGCAGAAGAAACAACAGACTTGGCGTTTTGGATTGAGGATATCAAAAAAATAATGGGAATAACAATCTTGATGGTTGAGCATGACTTGAATTTAGTTGCTAAAGTCGCTGACAGAGTTGGTGCACTGGTGGAAGGAAATTTAGTAGCGACAGGTTCATTAAGAGAAATCCAGGAGAACCAAAAAGTTGTTGAGGCATACATTGGTAGTTAGAAAAAATATAAATAGCTCCTCATTATTGGAAACTAAAAACCTTGAAAGTTACTACGGTCCCATCATGGCTCTTAAAGGAGTTTCTCTTACTGTAAAACAAGGCGAAATAGTGACTGTTTTAGGAGCAAATGGAGCGGGAAAAACAACTTTATTAAAAAATATATCTGGTGTAATGGTTCCTGAGAAGGGCGATATTCTGCATTTCAGAGATAATATAGAGGGATTTGATACAGACAAGCTGGTACTAAAGGGTATTTCTCATGTTCCAGAGGGAAGGGAAATATTTCCTCTTCTATCTGTCGAACAGAACCTTTTCTTAGGTGCTTTTACTCGAAATAATAACCCGGAAATAAGTAAAGATTTAGATGTTGTATTCTCCTATTTTCCTATCCTTGAAAGTAGGTTGACCCAACAAGCCAATACTCTTTCTGGAGGCGAACAACAGATGCTGGCAATTGGTAGAGGTTTAATGTCTAGACCATCGATAATGCTATTGGATGAACCAAGCTTGGGATTGAGCCCGATACTAGTCAAGGAAATATTCACAATATTAAAGAAGCTTAATAAAGAACAAAACCTTACAATCCTTCTGGTTGAGCAGAACGCTAAAGCCGCTTTAGACCTAGCAGATTACGGTTATGTAATGGAGCTAGGTAGGGTAGTTATGGATGGAAAAACAAATGATTTAAAAAGTTCAAAAGATATTCAAGAATTCTACCTTGGAGCAAAAGAGGAAAGTCAATTGACCCAAAGGAGATGGAAGAATCGTAAGACATGGAGATAGGTAATTGAACGTTAATAAAATAAATAGTCGTATTGTTGATGGTGTGGAGATAAACACAATTTTTGATAAAGGACCATTCTTTTTGGATGGGGTGGATACAATCGCTTCTTTGTTTCTAAAAAGGTGCGGCGAGTTAAAAGAAAAAGTAGTACATAGAGAAAAAGAACTTGGGATTTGGAAATCTTACAGCTGGAATGACTTCTACAAAAATGTACGTCTTATGAGTTTAGGATTAAATGAGCTTGGATTTTTAAGAGGCGAGAAAGCATCAATTTTGGCAGAAGACTGTAAAGAGTGGATCTACTCTGATTTCGCCGTTCAGTGTTTAGGCGGTGTGTCTACAGGTGTTTATACAACAGACTCTTCAGAACAGCTTTTATATCAACTAAATGACTCAGATAGCACATTTGTATTTCTAGACAACGATGAACAACTTGATAAGTTTTTAGAAATTGCAAATAATTGCAAAAAAGTAAAAAAAGCAATTGTATTTGAAAGAGAAAATCTACTGGGATTTCAACACGAAAAAGTAATTTTTCTGGATGACCTTTATAAAATTGGCGAAAAGGCTCTAAACAAAAATCCAAAGTTATTTGAAATGGAGATAGCAAAAAATAGAGCATCCGATGTAGCGATAATGGTTTACACCTCTGGTACCACTGGACACCCTAAAGGAGTTGTGCTCACAAATGAAAATTTAATTTATGCAATATCA
>MDTB01099433.1_pt1 | contig 11198 bp, 7 predicted proteins | sample 811161 | NCBI WGS metagenome assembly MDTB01 (sample SAMN05326650, study PRJNA326480) | marine metagenome | isolation source: seawater | place: Mediterranean Sea | collected 2009
CTAATAATATTAAAAATAATGAAGAATGGGACAAGTTAAAAGAACTAAAAAATAATGGTAAATTAAATTCAAATTCTGGTTATGAATCTTGGTTGAATTCTAGTGGTAAAGTTATTGATTATTTAAAATCAGATTTAAAAATGTACCGAAAAGATATTATGACTTTTTGTGAAAATAATTATTTAAATTTTAATATAATATATGATTCAATTGAAAAATATATGTTTTTAAAGTTAAATGTTGATACAATTAATAGGGATGAAGAAAAAAATAATATTAAAGAAGATAACGCATTTGAATGGATTGATAATAATTTTAAAAATAGATTTATTTCTAAATTTGGAAATATAAGTTATATTGATAAAATTTTATATTCATTTTTGGCTGGTAATACTGTAAAAGTAATTTATAAAACAGATTTAAATGGAAATTATTACATGATGAGCACAATTGAATCTATTAATATAGAACCTATATCTAAATCTAATCCAAAAAATTATTCTACATTTCTTAATAATCCTGGACCAGTAATGTTTTACCTAAATATTAGTAAAAATAATAATGCTCAAATATTAACTAAAATCAGTGCTTCTGATTTAGTAAAAGTAAATCCATTATATTATAACTCAAGAAACTTTAGAAATATCTATTTGCAAAGAAATGAAGAAACATATAAACAAAGTATTATTGAAATGAAAGGTAAAATATGGGAAAATATTATTTATAATATAAATAACAATTGGAATGTTGATAATTTGATATGGATTCAATCAGATGATTTAGTTCTAAATACTCATGTTGTAAATCTTACCAATAATATCAAAAGGGCAGTATTATAAGATTTTAGAGAAATATATTGTTTCCAAATTAATTGCTAAAATAAAAAAATTGATAAAATAATTAAATCAATTAATAGATGAATTTATAAGCAAACATGTCCTCAAAACTAAATATTCAGACAAATAATATCGAGTTTAATAAAAGTAAGAAAAATACATTTATTGAAACCGAATCATTTGTTATCAAAAGAAGTAAGAAATTTTATGTAATTACAACTCATAATTTCTTACCGTTAAGAAATAATATTTTTGATGATAAAAAAAAATATGAAATTTGCATAAATTCTAAATGGAATGAATTGTTAATTTTAAAAGATAAAAATAATGGAAAATATAATAAATTTTTTACAAAAATTACTTGCAAGTTACCTCAGATAGGTTCATATGCTTTAATTTCTAAAAATAAAATGGTATTAATAAAAAATTATTGTTTTTTCAACTATGGATTTTTACCAAATTACCCCAAAACATTGTATATACAAGTTAAAGTTGATAATCCAAAAGATTACTTATCAGGTACACCATTATTTGATTTTACAAATAAATTACTAGGTATTGTATCTTTTCATGATGACAACAATCTTTATTGTTTACCAAGTTATTACATTAATAAAACTTTTGAAAAGTCAAATAAAATTGATCTTCCTGATATTGATGAAAAAATTATAAAAGTTAATAGAAATATTGTAAAAAATAATATGATTTACAATCCTTCTTTAGGAGTAAATATTCCATTACATACTTACTTATTATTAGAATCAAATAAAGTAAATGAAATTACTGTAACCAATGGTGAAATAGATCTAGTATTAAATAAAATTATTTATGCTGAGTATAAAAGTAATCAAATAATAAAAAATTCTCGAAAATTAGAATTTATTAATAATTATGTATTATTATCTACTTCGTCATTTCATAGTTTAAAATGTTACTATCCTGAAAAATGCAAAGAAATGTTGGAATTTATTTCAAAAGCTGAAAATATTTCAAGAGTTAAGTTCAAGATTGATGACAATGAAATTTTAATTAAAAATTAATTTACTAATAAAAACATTGCAAATCAAAAGAGTTAATTTAAATTTTTAAATTTCTTTAAAATTGATTTTTCTTGATTACTTAATCTAGGTCCAATTGAATTATAAACTTCTATTTCGTTTTCAGAATAGGTTTTATATGTTAATTTATCTTCTGTATTTTCAGTTGCGGTTGCTGTTTCTGAAATTGTACTTACTTGTAAAAGTTCTAAGATTTCATCAATAGCATCATCACTCAATGCGTTGACATTAAAAAATATTCCAGATTTATTTTGAGAAAAATTGTCACCAATATCTCTATTGACAATTTTAAAAATAGAAACTAATTCATTTTTATTTTTTATTTGTTTAATCTTGTTTAAAATTTTTTTTCTAAATTCTGAATTATATTTTCTTTTTCCTGAAGATTTTTCTTCTTCCATTAATAAATTATAACAATATTATTAGTTACTAGCCGAATCTCTTCGTTTGTATTAAAATTAAATTTAAAGATCGAATATTTAATTTAAATTTTTTTATCTACAATTATAATATTATGTCAAATAAAGATAAAAAAAATATAGATTATTCATATCCAGAACCTGATGACAAAGATATTTCTTCAAAAATATATAAGAAAAGAGAATTCCAATATCATAGAATTCCTAAAAGAAAGATAATGGACACTTATGAAGAAGTACAAAAATATCGTGAACAAGTCTGTAAACCAGAATATAAACCAAGACAACAACAAGCAATTTTAACTAATTTAATTAATCCTGAAACACCATATAATGGTGTTCTTGTTATGCATGGTACAGGGACTGGTAAAACATGCTCAGCTATATCAATTGCAGAACAATTTAAAGATCAAGTAAAAAAATATAACACTAGAATATTTGTTTTAATTCCTGGACCTAATACTAGAGAAAATTTTAAGAGTGAATTATTATTTTGTACTGGTGATACTTATCTTAAAAATAAAGATCTTATTCAACAATTCAATAAAAATGAACAAGATAGAGAAAGAAAAATAGGAGTATATAGTGCTCTCCAAAATTATAAGATTTTATCTTATAAAACTTTTTATAAAAAAGTTTTAGGTGAAAAAATTCTTGAAAAAAAAATAGATGATGATAATAAAATAAAATCTTCTTATAGAAGAAATCAAGAAGGTGAAATAGAAAGAGAATTAGTAGTAGACAGAATAAGTAATATGGATAACTCAATAATAATTGTTGATGAAGCTCATAATTTAACGAATAACGAATATGGTGAAGCTTTAAAAAAAATGATTAAAGTTTCTCAAAATTTAAAAATTATTTTATTAACAGCTACACCTATGAAAAATTTAGCAGATGATATTGTTGATTTATTAAATTTTTTGAGACCTGCAGATGATCAAATTAAAAGAGAAAAAATATTTACTGGAGAAAAAAATTATTTAATGCAATTTAAACCTGGAGGAATGGATTATTTAAAACAAATGGCTAAAGGATATGTTTCTTTTTATAGAGGAAATATTCCATTTACATTTGCTAAAAGAATTGACAAAGGTAAAGTTCCAGAAGGATTACTATTTACCCCAGTTATTAAATGTATTATGGAACCTTTTCAATTAGAATCTTATAACAATACAGTTAAAAACTTTGATGATTCATTAAGTAAAACATCTAGTGCTGCAGCTAACTTTGTTTTCCCTGGTTTTGATTCAACTAAAAAGAAGATTGTAGGATATTATTCTACTGATGGTATGAACCGGGTTGTATCTCAATTAAGCAATGAAAAAGAAAATTTATTAAAGCTTATCAATAAACAAATTTTTAAAGGCAAATTATCAAAAGAAGAAGAAAGAAATTTTATGTATGAATCAGAATCAAAAAATATTAATGGTTTAATATTAAATCTAAAATATTTGAAATTCTTTTCAATAAAATTTTATAAAACAATCAAAAGATTAAGTAAATTAGTAAATGGTTACAAAGGAGCAGGTACTGCATTTATATATTCAAATTTAGTTAAAGCTGGAGGTATGGAAATTTTTGCTGATTCATTAAAAGAAAACGGATATTTAGAATATCAAGAAAATCCAAATGATTATGACATTAAAGATAATACAATTGATTATTTTACTGGAAAAACATATGCAGAAATGAAAAAAGAAGGAAAAGTATCAGAATTTAAACCAGCAACATATTTATTAATTACTGGTGGTACTGATGATTCTGGTGAAGATATTCCTGAAATTAAACAAAAAATTATTAGAGAAGTCTTTAATAAACCTTCTAATAGAAATGGTAAATTTTTAAAATTTATTTTAGGTACAAAAGTTATGAATGAAGGTATTACTTTGGAAAATATAAAAGAAATACATATTCTAGATGTTCATTATAATTTAGGTAAAGTGGATCAGGTTATTGGTAGAGGAATTAGAATGTGTAAACATTTAGCAGTTATCAATGATAAAAACAGATTTCCAAAAGTTAATGTTTATAGATATGTTGCTGCATTAAAATCTGTTTTAAGTACTGATGAAATTTTATATCAAAAAGCAGAATTAAAATACTTATTAGTAAAGAAAGTAGAAAGAAGTTTAAAAGAAGTTGCACTTGATTGTCCATTATTATTATATAATAACAAATTTCCGGAAGAAATAGAAAAGCATAAAGGTTGTGTTAAACCCACTTTAGAAAATGTCAAAAAAGGTAAGAAAATATGTCCAGCAATTTGTGATTTTGAAGAATGTGATTATAAATGTGATGGAGATAAATTAAATAATAAATATTTTGAAAAGGATGGATATCGTGCATTAGATAAAAAAGAAATAGATTATGCAACTTTCAATAATAATTTAGCAAGAGTAGAAATATCTAATATAAAAAGTAATATCAAAGATTTATTTAGATTCAAGCATTTATATAATTATCAAGATATTTACGAAAAAATTTCTAAATCTTTAACACAACATCAGAAAGAGTTATTTGATGAAAAGTTTTTATATCAAGCTTTATCTGATTTAATGCCCAAAACTGAAAATGATTTTAACAATTTTACTGATAATATTTTTGATAAATATAATAGACCAGGATATTTGATTAAAAAAGATAAATTTTATATATTTCAACCTTTTGATCAAAAGGAAGATGTTCCTCTTTATTACAGAAGTAAATTTGATATTGAATATCAGAATCAAATACCTATTGAAAATTATGTTAAACAAAAATATGGAGAAATTAAAGATAAAACAGTAAAAGATAATATTAGTATTGATAAAAAATCTAAGAAAGAAAAAGGATATAATTTTGAAAAAGTTATGGATTATTATATGGAAAGAGATGAATTTATGATAGTTGGTATTATAGATAAAAATTTAAATAAACTAGCAAGTGAAGAAGATGATTTATTTAAAATTAGACCACCAAGAGCAAAAATATTAGAAAAGAAGAGAGGTACTGGTATTCCGACTCTCAAGGGTGCGGTATGTAGCACTAGTAAATCAAAACCTCATTTATTAAAATTGTTAGCAAAACTTCCAAATGTTTCATCAAAAGAAATAGATTCTTTAAAGAAAGAAACAAGAGAAGATTTGTGTAATTTTATTAGAGATAAATTACTTTATTTAGAAAAATATTCTACATCTGCAAAAAAGAACAAAGTAACATATGTTATGGTACCTTTTGATCATCCAATTTATAAATTTCCATTAAATTTAGAAGATAGAATAAAATATAAGTTAAACAGATTAAAAAGTATAGTAAATAGAGAAATAGATTTCAAAACTGTTAAAGGAAATGATGGAAAATTTATGAATGAAAAAAATTTACCTACTTATCAAATTGAATTTTCAAATAACAAATATACTGAAGAATCTAAAAGTGAATTAGAAAAAGAAGGATTTAAATTAGAAAAGAACAAATGGATTTTAAAAATAGATTAATAAAATATTTTTTAAATATTTATTAAAATATTTATCTAATAAGAGGAGTTTTTCCTAAGAAGTTTACAATACCAGGTGGTAAAGATCCTACAATTTCTGGTTCCATTTTAACTGCTAAGTAAACAACAATAGCTGTGATTACAGCAGAAGTGATTAATACATGTCTGTGAATCATAAATGTTAATTTTACTTCAGTTAAAAAGTCATTTTTAGTGTTTTTAGTTTTGCTTAAAAGACAAGGAACAATAGTAGCTAATAAAATGTTAACTAATGCTCCAACTAATGCGGTTGTAAAAGCACGATCCATTATATCTAATATTGAGAAAATCTTTTTTTTAAATTTAAATTAATTTTTTAAATTATTTTAATAAATTTATATTAAAATCTTTTATGTTTATGTCTAAATTATGTTTATAATAATTTTTCCAGAGATTTTTATAACTAGAAAATGATATATTATTTTGACATAATTCAAATGATCTGTAAAGATTAGTAAGCGATGGTTTATCAAAATATATTTGGTAATATTTATAATCATATTTTTCAGCTAATGATTTATACATATTTAATAATTCTAAATTTAAATTACAATTATCAATTATAATTAAACTTTCTTTATTTTTCATAGAATTATTTAAAAGTGTAAAATTTTCTTGATATATTTTATTATTTAATTCAATTTGATATTTATATTTTCCATCTATTATCCTATTATTATCATTTGAAATAATAACTTTAGAATTTGTAATATTTTCAGTAAAATGTGTTTTACCACTTCCTGGAAGACCTCTTAATACAATTAAATTCATTAAAAATTTGTGTATAATTACATATTTTTTATTTTTCAAATTTTTTTTAATTTTTTTATTATATATTATAGATGGGAAATACTTATTCAAAGTATCCAAAATGTGACTTTTGTGGAACTAGACCAAAAAATAATAATCCATATGTATTTAAAATTGAAGGATTAGGAAAACACGATGGTAAAGTTATTTGTGGATTATGTTTAGAAGCTAGATTGGGAAAACAATCTTACACTAATAATTATAATAAAAAAAAATAGTATTTCTGTCTCAACCAACAGTTTTGACCAGAAGTATTCTCCTTATTTAAAATATAAATATTTTTATTTTGAATAAGATAAATTCTTTTAAATGCTAAAAAATTGAATGAAAATATTTAAAGTTTATAAAATAAACATTATATAATGTCGTCTAAAGCAAAACAATATGAAAAAAAAACTCCTAGGGAACATGTTTTACTTCGTCCTGATACCTATATAGGTGATATTGAAAAAACTGAAGAAGAAATGTGGGTTTCGGTTAATGATAAAATTGTAAAAAAGAAGATATCATATGTTCCAGGTTTTTTGAAAACTTTTGATGAATTATTAGTTAATGCACGAGATGCAAGTGTAAGTGATAAAACTTGTAATTCTATAAAAATAGAATATAATGTAGAAGAAGGATTTATTTCTGTTTTTAATAATGGACAAGATGGTATTCCTGTAGAAGAACATCCTGAACATAAAACTCTAGTTCCTTCTATGATATTTGGAGAACTATTAACTAGCTCAAACTATGATGATAGTAAAAAAAGAACTACTGGTGGCAGAAATGGATATGGTGCGAAATTAGCTAATATTTTTTCAAGTAGATTTGAAGTAGAAGTTGGTGATTCAAAAAATAATAAAAAATTTGTTCAATCTTGGGAAAATAATATGTCTATTACAAATAAGGCAAAGGTAACAAAATATTCCTCAAAAAATAGTTATGTTAAAGTCACTTATTATCCTGATTTTGAAAGACTCAATCTCAAAAAAGGATTAGATAAAGATCATTTAGCTCTATTTCATAGAAGAGCAATGGATATTGCAGGAACTAATGATCTTAATAATTGTGATACAATGAAAGTTTTTTTCAATAATGAGAAAATTAGTATTAATAGTTTTAAAAAATATATTGAATCTTCATTTGAAGATGAAACAATTTACTTAGATGATTCTTCTAAAAGATGGGAAATTGGTGTATTATATCGTCCAGATGCTGGTAATGAAAATATATCTTTTGTTAATGGTATATCTACTTATCGAGGAGGTACGCATGTTAATCATGTAGTAGATCAAATTGTCAAATCATTAACAAATGATTACATAATTAAAAAGCATAAAAATGTAAAAGTATCTGGTTCATTAATTAAAGAAAGTTTAGTATTTTTTATTAATGCAGTTATTGAAAATCCTGCTTTTAGCAGTCAAACAAAAGATACTTTAACTAGTAAGACAGCTAATTTTGGATCTAGTTATAAACCAAGTGTTGTTATGATGAAGAAATTAGCTAAATCTGGAATTGTTGAAAAAGTTGTAAAACTTGCTGAATTTAAAGAATCAGCTGGATTAAAGAAAACTGATGGTAAGAAATTGGTTAAGTTAAAAGGCATACCTAAATTAGATGATGCTAATAAAGCTGGAAGTAAAGAAGCAAATAAATGTTCACTAATTTTAACTGAGGGAGATTCAGCTAAAGCTTTTGCTATGGCAGGATTAGGAATAGTTGGAAGAGATTACTTTGGAGTTTTTCCATTAAAAGGTAAACTTTTGAATGTACGAGAAGCATCTGTTAAAGTACTAGGAGCAAATGATGAAATCAATTATTTAAAACAAATTATTGGTTTGAAGCAAAACACTGATTATAGTATTGAAGAAAATTATTGTCAGTTAAGATATGGGAGAATTATTATATTAACTGATCAAGATGTTGATGGAAGTCATATTAAAGGTTTGTTAATGAATTTTCTACATGTTTTATGGCCCCAACTTTTGAAAAGAGAAGGTTTTGTAACTTCTTTAGCTACACCTATTGTCAAATTATTTAAAGGCAAGGATGTTGAAACATTTTATAATCTTACTGAATATCAAGATTTTGTAGATAATCTTAAGGAAACAAACAAATTATCAGGTTGGAAAACAAAATATTATAAGGGTCTAGGTACATCTACATCATCAGAAGCAAAAGAATATTTTTATGGTATTGAAGATAAGTTAATAAAATATTTTTACAAATCTGCAATCAAAGGTATAGAAGATGATTCTAAATCAGAAAGTTATTCTGAAGATGAAACAGATGATAATAGTGAAAATAAAATTTATAAGAAAAAAGATTTATTACTTTCTGAAGATGATGATGCAATAACTCTAGCTTTTGATAAAAGTAGAAGTGATGATAGAAAGTCTTGGTTATTAAGTTATAATAAAAATAAAATTTTGACTTATGAAGAAAAAGAAATTACTTATTGTGATTTTATTCATAAAGATTTAATTCATTATTCTATTGATGATACTTGTCGATCAATTCCATCAGCATTTGATGGATTTAAACCTTCTCAAAGAAAGATTTTTTATGGTGCAAGTTTAAGAGGATTAGATAAAACTGAAGTTAAAGTTGCTCAATTAGCAGGTTTTGTTTCTGATAAAGCTGCTTATCATCATGGTGAAATGTCACTAAATGGTGCAATTATTGGTATGGCACAAGATTATGTTGGCAGTAATAATATTAATGTTTTGAAACCAAATGGACAATTTGGATCTCGTCTAAAAGGTGGAAAAGATTCGGCATCACCTCGTTATATTTGGACTGAATTTGAAGCATTAACAAATTTAATTTTTAGAAAAGAAGATGAACCAATTCTAAATTATTTAGATGAAGATGGTATGAAAATTGAACCTGAATGTTACTATCCAATTATTCCAATGGTTTTAGTGAATGGTGCAGAAGGTATAGGTACTGGATTTTCAACAAAATGTCCTCAATTTAATCCAGTGGATGTTATTAATAATTTAAAATCTTTAATTAATAATGAAGAATATAAGTTAATGACACCTTGGTGGAGTTTATTTGAAGGAGAAGTTGAAAAAATAGATGATGATAATTTTACTGTAAAAGGTAAATATCAAATTGATGATGATAAACTAACTATAACAGAACTTCCAGTTGGGGAATGGACTAGTAATTATAAGGAACATTTAGAAAGGTTATTAGAACAAGAATCAAATAAAAAAAATAAAAGTTCGATAAATTTTTTAAATTATAATGATAATAATACTGATAAAAGAATTCATTTTGAACTAGAATTTAAGAAAGGATATCTTAAGAATGCAAAAAATTTAGATAAATTCTTGAAAATTGAAAAAAGTGTTAGATTAAGCAATATCCATCTTTATAATAAAAATGGAACAATTAAAAAATATAAAAATATTAAAGATATTGTTGATGAATTTTTCAAAATCAGATTAGAAAAATATAAGGAAAGAAAACAAAATATTCTTGATAAACTCAAAAATGAACTTGATATTCTAAGTTATAAAGTAAAATTTATTTTGGCTCTTATTAATAAAGAGTTAAAGATTAATAACAAAAAGAAAGAATATATTGAAAATAAGTTGGAAGAAATGGATTTTCCAAAATTATCCAAATCTTCAAATGAATCTACGGATAAAAATTATAATTATTTACTTGGAATGAATTTATGGTCTGTAACTGAAGAAAAAGTAGAAGAATTAAAGAAACAACATCAAGAAAAAGAAACAGAGTATAAATTAATTAAAGATAAATCTGTTGAAACCATGTGGACTGAAGAATTAGATGAATTAAAGGAAGCTTATGAAACATGGTATCAAATTAAAAAAGATGATATAGGTGAAATCAATAAAACAAAAAATATTTCTAAAAAAAATAAAAGTAAGTCAAAGAAAAATAAACAAATATCACATATTGTTTAAAAAAAATATCAAGAAAAAAAATATGTAAGATGTAATATATGGAATTTTCTTTGGAAGATAATATTAAGTCAATAAGAAATTTTTGTTTTGGAGTTAGCAGTGAACCTCTAAACCCAATGATAGAAATTGAAATTGATAGTAGAAATATTGATAAATACAGATATGAATTAGTAAATAATTTCCAAGAAGCGATAGATCAAGTCATACACAATATGTCTGAACATAAGAATAATACAATTCAAGCCTTAAAAACTTTCCAACCTAGTGTTTGGTTTTCGTCTCCTACTTCTAGAGCATTAAATACTGGATATTTTTATTGGATAAAGTCTGATTTAGGAGAAGATTATTTTAGAAAAGTAATAATGAGTGATCTTTGGTCAGAACAATATTATGAATATGATATCAATATCATATTTCATAATAATGAGGGTGCTTATACTGATCAATCATTACCATTTAAAAATTCACATGAAAAAGATGGTATTCGTTTTGCCTTTGATGATACCGGTAATATCAAAATTAATGCTCATTGGTATTACGAAAATGGAGAATTTAGAATTAGACATGGAGAATATCAAAAAACTCTAGAAGAAGAAGACGTAAATGGAAGGGAAAGATTAGTCAAAAAA
>MDTB01144126.1_pt1 | contig 11198 bp, 4 predicted proteins | sample 811161 | NCBI WGS metagenome assembly MDTB01 (sample SAMN05326650, study PRJNA326480) | marine metagenome | isolation source: seawater | place: Mediterranean Sea | collected 2009
CTCCAGTATTTAATTTTCAAAATGTGACTTCTTCTGTTTTGAATTTGGAGAACGACCAGGTCGCCCAAGTGACAAATTCTCCTTGGAAAACTAGATTTCAAAGTGATTATTATAAAGAGGCCTCTCCGTCTTCTGTGGAATACTTAACCTCTTCCAAAGGCATATGGCATCAAAAGGGAGACACTATCGATCACAATTCTAATAAGGGATACGTCTTAGGTATTTCGGGCCCATATGTCGAAAACGAAGAGGCAACATTGCAAAACCTAGCCGTCGCACTAGGCTTGGCACCTAGAACGTCTCAAGAGTCACCAAACGCACAAAATATAAAATACAATAAAAATAAGATTGGTAAAGTGTCTAAAAATAAAAAAATATGTGAAGCAATAGTTGCAATTCCATATTACACTGATAATCGGAACAGGATGGTACTATTTGAAGTGTCCAACAGTGTGCTAAGAAAAGCAAAATCTTTCAATCGACGCCGACGAGACCAATTTAGAATCAATTATAGATCAAGAGTGAACGATTACGAATCAGCAAATTCAGCGCTGGAAAAATATGAGAGCTTCTATGGCGACACTGGAAGAACAACAATCTCTAACTTAGCTTATCAATTAAGGATGTTGGACAAATATGTCTTACCGCCACATTTTGATTTTAAAAGAAACCAGAATGTAGACCCTCATGTTCAATTCATATTTCAGTTTCAAGCTAACTTAACTGAACAAGATTTAAGTGACATGTGGCAAAACCTATACCCAGGTTCCGGAAAGGGCGTTTCAGTCGCCCAGCATTCGAGAGTCTTCTTAAACGAAGAAGATAAAAACGAAAACAGAAAAGCAGAAGATCTAGATACAGAGTATGTGACTTGCAATATAAATGTTGAAGATGCACTTAACAATCAATCCACCTTTACAAGTCCTGAGGTGTTCCTAAAAGAAAAAGTGAGGTGGCTAGTTTTTAAATCAAAATTCAGAGGTATAACAAATTATAATAGAATAATAAATAAATCAATTTCTTTATTTGAGGATGACATAATTAAAGAAGAAAACGATTTATTGGCAGAGAGTTTGGATTCAGGTTTCTTTTTCAACAATTATGGTTATAATTGGCCATACGATTATTTTTCGATCGTTGAACTGGCAGAAATCAGTGCAAAGGTCGATTTTAACCCAAGTGGCCCAACGCCTGCAGAGGAGGATGAGACAGGTGAATCAATAGAGAGTTTGATTTTAGATTTTTCAGGAACTACGACACAGGTACCGGAAGCTGTCTCACAAGACCCCAAGCAAACTGATTTTATCGCAAGAAATTTTATAACAACAGTCAACAGTGGTTCGATTGATCAGGTTACCCTCAGCAGGACAATTAAAGAGGCTGGCGACTCGGCGCCGTCACCAGCGAATAGAATTACAATCGATCTACCGGATGGGTTCACTATAAAATCTGGGACCGAATCTATATTTGTTAATGGAGTCTTACAGATTGTCGGTACCGGAAATGATTATACACTTTCTGGAAATACTATAAGCTTTACTTATGATTTGGCAAATATAGACGCAGTTAAAGCTAGTTATATAATGGACAACTAGGAAGTATTGGGGTAAGTAAATGGAATTTTTTAATAAAAAAGAAGAAGTTATTGATGTCAAGCTGACACAGTATGGAAAAAATTTACTGTCGCGCGGTGCGTTTAAGCCAGTTTATTATATGTTTTTTGATGATGATATACTCTACGATGCATCAAAAGGTGGATTTACAGAAGAGCAAAACGAGACAGAAAAAAGAATTTTAGAAAACACACCCAAACTTAAAACTCAGTATCTTACGCTTGGAGTTGAAGAGGCATACGAGAATAAAGCTAAAGAAAACCACGCGCTCGAACTTCTTGATGATGGCTATATGCAATCGACGATAACATCTATACAACGAGACATGCGAGACCCCGACCTTCTGCCTCAAGCTGCTTATGAAAACGAAGGTACACTAGCGTTTTTAGACTACTTCCTACGCGCCCAGATCAGGATGGCAGGAGACAATCGGTTTACCCCATTGAGAAGAAATTGCGACCATGATGTTCAAGAAAAAATATTACTTTACCCACTTTATGATCAGGAGATTCAGAATCCCAATGCACCCAGGTATGATATTCTTTCTCTCGATGCCAAATTTAAAGATTCAGTTAGTTATCAACACTTTACAGCGTCGGGCATAATAAAGAACGTACCACAGTTGAAGATGAGCCCTGGTTACAAAATTATATTGGATAATACTTTGAATACCCAACAGTCAGAACAGTCCAGAGAAGATATTCTTGCACAATCACAAGCATCCTTGGCCGAAACCCCAAACGGCGCGGAACAGCAGATTCTCAGCTTATTGGGTGACTCGAACGAACCCGCCCAATCAGGACCGGTCTACGACGGTCAAACCGGTACCAGGATCAATTCGGATGCTACATCACTAATTGACCAAGCGCGCTCTTCACGATCATCGCCCCAAGGCTTTAGATCTGGGATATCAAGTGAGGAGTCTTTTGTCGATTTAACTTCTGACGAGATTATTTTTAATAACAATACAAAATTAAAATTAGAAAAAAATAGTATAATTTTAGATATAGAAGAGCTTAATTCTTATTTTGGATCAGATAATTTTACTTTGCAAATATTTGAAATAAAAACAAGAGAAAACAAAACTGACCATTTAAGAGAAATAGATGATATTTTTGAAATAAGAGACTTGTTTAATATCAAATCAGATAACAGTATTAAACTCGAAGGAATAGAATACAAAACTCGAAGACAAAAGAACAATAAGAAGAGGTCGGACTTATAATGGTTGAACTTGTAAATATAAATACTCCGATATTGGAGACAAAAAGAATATCCCTTTCAAAGCCGGGAAAAAATTTGAATATTTTAAATATTGAAGTTAATTTTTGCCTGAAAACAAAGTCAAATTTTGAAACTGGTTATGGAAAAGACTACCTTGACTCAACCTATGTGTATTTTTTAGTTTTAAATAATAGAGAATTTCAAAAGTTATACAAATCTTTCAATTCAAAGAAAAGAATGCAAGCCTTGAAAAATATAGAAAATAATAATATTTTTAACTTAAGAACAAAGCATCAAAATTTTTATAGAATTCCTCTATCTAAGGTCCTAAAAAAAGTTACAAACTCAAACAATAAAAGTCAGTATAATTCAAATAGCAAAAAACAATATAACTCAAACGTTACTATAAGCTACAAACCAGAGAAAAATCTATACAGTAGCCCCCAGCAGGAAACCGGTTTCAACAGCTTACATTTATTGGCTTTCGTCGATAACGATTTTAAAAAATACAGCACTCAAACAAATAGTGACACAAATTATGACTTATTACTTGAAGTCGATTCGCAAACCGGAAAATTATCCATTCCAAAAACCAGAAGAAGTTTTTTTATTGACGATCAGAGGTACCCCAGATTGAACAGTCGACCATACCTAGGTCCAGCCCATTACCACAGTCCTTCAAATCCTGGCCCGGACAACTATATAGGGTGGATGGTCGGTCACTCTCGCGGCACCATGGGCCCCAAACTGAAGTCTGAAAAAATACCAAACTATAAAATCCATTCAGAAAGTTTTGCAAATTTAATGCCTAAAATGACAGCGCCTCTGAGTAACTACGGCGCCTCTGACACTACAGGGCAAAAATTAGAAAACTTTTCAAAAAACTTTAAATCCAAAATAGAAGAAAGTGTAAGTTTTAGAACTTTGCTTTCTAATTCGATTTCGTCAGGCCAACGAAAAGAGCAGTCATTTATAACAAAAGAGACTCCACTAACTTCTTATTTTAGAACCTTCTCCTCAGGGCGAAGCCATCTAGATTCTAATTATTGCGGCAGTGTTATCGGTATCGACACTTTGAATTTGCTAAGAAGCAAGTCGATACTAGGAGGTGTAGTAGACTTTCACGTTCAAAGGAACAATAGATCAGTAATAAATGACATATTGAAATATTTTCAGATATATCATTTGACAATAAAGAGACAAAAGATTGATCATGACTTTTTGAATGTTAACTCACAAAAAACAAAAGTCCCGAATAACCCCAGGCTAAACTTGCAGCCAAAAGAGATTATCTCCACGAGAGATACTTCACGCGGCACGGTCGGTTCTGCATTAAACAGCAAGGCTAGTTTGGAACAGATTCCTTTGGTCTCTTTGGGTGGTGAAAGACCACCGGCACATGTTAGGAATCTAAGTCTAAAGGACTATGATTTGTTTCACAACTATGATCACGGAAAATACACTTATAGTGTTGAGGTCACTTTTGATGATGCTGTATTAAAATATATTCTAGAAATACAAAGAAATCTTAATAGAATTGTACCTTTGTTAGGGCAATATATAGATATTGCAGATTTTCCCGCTACATATGACCGAAGTGGAAGGTTCCTTTATGGCAGCTTTGACAAGGATGCAAACAGGCAAACTAAAGCTTTTATGAAAACGAAAACCTTTAATGATGTTGTGTCTACAGCTTTTTCCGCCTACAGTAAAGCATACGAGTTTATTTCTGGGTTTAAACCCGAAGTCGAGTCATTAAAGAAACAGATGATGACGGCTAATTATAATTCAAAAACCAGTCGCCTCTTTGTAGGTAAGGTAATAAAATTACAAAACACCATTTTGAAAATTCTAAAAAAATATGTTCATTATCGAGAGGGTAAGAACCGGACCGCGGTGGAAGTCTCATTGACCGGCGCCCAATCTTACAGTACTCTCGGTCTTCTAAGGGCCTCTTCAAACACTAACATTATTCATGATATTTCAAATATAAGTGAATTTTTAATTGACAATGCTCCTGAATCCGCAATTAAAAACGAGATTCCATTATTTGAAAACTTAATTCAAGAAATGTTGCCCTATGAAACTCTGGAAAGTTCCCTGAACCAGGAATTTATACCTTCAAGATATGTCGACGTTCAAAAAAGCAGGTATTTCATCAAAGAGGAGACAACAGATATCAAGAGGGGAGCCTCCGCAACAACTATACTGCAGACCAAAAATATATCTAGCCAACCATCGGTTGCAACATTTAATATGGAGCCCGGGAATACTTTAGAGATTATGTCAAAAGAAGACTATGACTCTCTTGCAGGTAACCAAAAATTTATTTTTGATACCAAAATTTCCACTTTAAAATCAAATAGAAAAAATAATTCATCTTTAAAGGACAAACCAGATGAATTTTTTCCTAGTTTTCTGCAAACAAATAATTCTTCCTTGACAATTTCAGCTTCAGGTTTTTCAAAATCAAGAAGCGCAAACGATCAAGAAAAAGTTTTCGAGCAAGTACTGGGAAAGATAATTCCAGATATTGATGCTGACATGCAAAGTGTTATTATTAATTCTGTATATTCTTCAAAAGATTTTAAACAATTTCAAGAAACTATTGATAACACATTTAAAGAACAGATAGCATTAAAAAAGAGCCTAGGCGTTTTTTATCAAAACTTTAATAAATATTTAAGTTACAATAAAATACTGAATAGACAAAGAATAGAGAAATTAGACTATAAAGAAATTTTATTAAAAGGTGAAGCTTCAGCTAAAGTAGGAAAAAACGAAAAACTAAAAGACCAAGACATTTTTGAGACAGAAAAGTTTTCATTGATAGAGGTCATCCCAGGTCTAGGTAGCAATAAAATCACAAAAGAAGTTTTTCAAGATCTAATTGATAACAGAACAAGAAAATTTGGATTTGTTTTCTTGAGATTAGATTCAGACGAAGAAAATAGATCTGCGTCTATAAATAATGGTCTATTGGTGAGGGTTTAAATTATGACAGTGGTTAACAACGGCTTATCGCAAACTGGTGATGACGGAGATGGCATGCTTGGTGTGCCCAACAATCGCGAAGCGAACATGGATGCCTTAACAGGCAACGACACTGCAGAAAATTCAACGCTCACTGATCAGCAGAAACAGGACCAATTAGATGAAGTTAACGCTCAACGTCGAGCCAACGGCCTTTCTGAATTTAATAGTTACGAAGATTTCGCCGCCGAACAGGAAGAATTCTTAGCCGGCGTTGGCGCCACCGCCGTGACCGCACCTCAGGTAACTTCCAGTTTGATACCAGACGGTGATGCTCATGCTTCAGAATTGGTCCGAGATGGACTTATGACTCGAGAAGAAGCCGAGTCAATGGGTTTTACACTAGATGATCAAGTGATCGCAAGCTCTGATCTGGGGGACTTGGCACCCGACGGCAGTGGTACCAACACGCGCGTGAACACCGACGCCGACGGCCTTTTAAGTGAAATACAAGGCGATAACCATGATGACTTTGTTGATGAGTTTGACGTAATAGAAGGGCAAGATACCGATGGCGACGAAGTAGACCTGCTTCAACCAAGGGATCAGCCACAGCAAGGTGGGATCCCAGGTCCTATTATTATACGCGGCGGCATTTCGACTAGCTTTTGCGACGACGACGACCCTAGCGGTACACTAGGTAATGCCGGTGGAACCGCGCCCGATCCATCAATGATAGATTTTACAAATCTATTGCCAAATGAATTCATATTCGACCAGCTTAGCTCCGCAGTTTCATTCCGAGAGAATTTCGGTCCCTTAACGCCTGAGTTCGATAATGCCGCGACTGGGGAGTTTTTCTCAAAATTAAACATTATGATACCACAGCAATATTATTATGATGACATCGTCGGCCAAAATTACGACTTCTCCTACAGAAACGAAAAAGAAACAGAGATGAACATGTATAACTTTGGCTCTCTAGCAACTCACCTCGCCGACCCGTTTAGATATTTGGTTGGAGGAGTTTACAATCACCAAAATACATTACAGGGACAACCAATGACGTTCTTAAGTCAAGTTCCAGAAGAAGAAGCAGCAAGGATTCAGACGACTGCTCAACTAGGATTTTCTTTATTCCCCATAAACCAGTTACCCGGGCAACTGGAGGTAAATGGTCAAGTCGACCGTATAAATGGTCGCTCCTACATCAAAAGCGAGACCGACCCTTCGTTGGAAGTAAACAATAACTACACAACTCAAATTATAGTAAGAGCGAATAAACAAAGCTTGAATTACATGAATCAACCCTCGACCGTTTTGGAAGATCTTGATAGGATGTTTATTACAAATTACAACTCTAATGATTCCAACTCAAACGTTCTGAATTATATTAGGAACAACTTAAACACAGAAGATTTCTTCTACGATCACACTTTTGTAGCCCCTGCAGCCTTCGACACCTATACCTTACAAACATTTCAAGGCCTTCCAGGTGCTTCTACTAATCAAGTAGTCAATATTAGCAGCTTTGCGGTACGCCCCGAGAGCCAATCTTTTCTATCGCAAAACCTATCAGAAACTAGAAAAGCCAGTATCTACAGAGAGCATGCCATGCAATTTGGAATCGAAGATGATGAAACAGGAAATTTAATAACACCAGACTTTAATCAGCCTGAGGGAGACTATTTGGATCGTACGGAATACGGGTGTTCTCCGGATCTGATACAGAAGTTCCCTCAGAATAAGCTACTAAACATGCGCAGTATTAACAGAAATATTAAGTCATATTTCAGTGGATATAGTCTCGATGCTAGCCCAGATACTCCAAGCCTTCGATCTTTTATGGACAGGAATATCACCGCCGCTAACAAAATTGAGTTTAGAATGTCCCATAAAGCTGACATAGCGGACCTCTTCTCTTTGGCTAATATAGATATTTTGTTATTTGAATTAATAGATAACACTAGTCCTTCAAACTCTACGTATTATACACAAATATTGGACAGCGTACTGAATAACTATTATAACCCAGGCGCCGACACTGATTTGGCAGCTGTAAATCTCAGACCAGAAGAATATCAAAGTCCAATCACATCTATAAGGAAGATGTTGGATTTCCAAACATTTGCAAATCAGCCACCATATAGTTTTTCTATAGACACATATAGTTACCCACGTACCTTTACTGGTTACCACGCATATAGAAGCGGCAATTTTGAACAAACCTCTCTCGCTCTAAGAGATAAGATTAAAAGTAATTTTGAATCTGACGCCGGCGCATATAATAGCCTTTACGAAGGTTACATAAGATCATCGGGCAACTATCCAACTGGATGTTATAGAAGTCTGCTAGACATATACAAGGGTAAAGCTGCATATTCAGAAGTCTTAGCATACAGGATTGAAAAAACAGATTCCGCCACAGGCGAAGTCCTACAGAATTTTTATCTCATGAACACCAGTGACAATCGAGCCATGGATTTAGAGTTTTTCGATACACAAGTTATATCGGGAAAAAAGTATATTTATAGAATTTTTACAATTAACATTGTCTTTGGAACCAGGTACTCCTATGATCAAAACAATATAAGAAGATTTACTAAGCCCGCTGGTCTCCAGGGCCCACTTCCTTATGAGCTCGATACATATGTTCTTCCATCTTTTTCTACGCTTGAGCCCGATGGTGATCCATGGGGTTCATGGGATATGTTGGGAAATATAGACGTTGGTGTTCTTGCAAACGGAACCCAAGACATCCGAATCATCGAGGCTCCTTATTATGAGGAAGAGATAATTACATCGTCGCATCTTCATCCGCCAATATATCCAAGCATTTTGCCATTTAGATCACACAGGCACACAGATCTAAATCCAGAGCCATGCTTGTTTCAAGTTGTCGAGAGAAAGGGTACTTCTAACGAGCAACCTATCTATGTTTTAGATGAAGACAATGACATAATCAATGAAAGCGTCCGCAGTGAATATTCACAGACCGCCGTAGCGAACGGAGGACAATTTACTGAAGAGTTAAAATATTCTTCTTTCGAACAAGCAGACAAATATCAGATGCTTTACATTATTCCTGACGGTCCTGATTACGAGCCGAGTTCATATAACTCTTTTAGGAATGCAACAGTAATTGAAACTGATTCCTCTTTACCATTTTTTGATATAGACCTTCCTGTCAATACTTGCATTTATATGATATTTAGGTCTATTAACGCTGCTGGTATTTCAAATCCAGGTCCTGTTTATAAATTTGTAAACAATAACCATGGTGATGGGACTTATACTTACTTTGATACTTTTGAGCTTCATGGAGACAAGCTGGAAGATTTAATAACTTGCGAGCGCCTAATAGAAATTAACCCCTCAAATAAACATTTGCGTTTTAATCTAAACTCGGGTTTGACTCCAGCTGGAGCACTTCAGGCGGCAATGCCATCTGCAAATCAATCTCCTGAAATAGAAAATATTAATTTTAACATTGGTGCACCGGGCCCTGACGGCAGCACTAACCCGAGAGACGCTGCCGGCTACTACAGTGAACGTGGTTTCTTTATGTCTGATACGCGTGATGCCTCTCTACAATCAGGCGCACAGGAACCTACTGGGCTAGAGGATCTCCTAGATCATGAAAATTTACCCGAAGATCTTCTGGAGAATATAAGATTGGGGGTTTTATCTCAAGGCGAGGCTCCGATTTGGAATCGGTCTTTTAAATTCCGGTTTCGATCCACCACAACAGGCAATGCATTTGACGTCAACGTCGCCTTCGATTACAACAAGATACAAATAGACGACGCGGTATCTGAAGAAGAATACAACAACTGCGGTGGCCGAGACCCTACCCGCGGCATGCGTACCGGCTTCAACGCTTCAACATCGGATCACGCTGCTAGTCCCGACTACTCAACCCCTGGTTCACGTAACCCTGAATATGTTTATGACCCTGACGATATGTCTCTAGCACCCACGGGCTACAATGATGATGAACCACCGCTCCTAACGACAGAAGATGATGACGAACAAATAGATGTTCCTGCAGATGCACAGGAAAATACAGAGGAATCAAAGTCGCCTGAATATATGGAGCAGCAGAACGCTGCCGAGGCAGCAAGAGACGATGATTATGAATAAGTTGATTAAAATTTAAATATTGTAATATTTATTTTTAATATAAATCAACTTTGTGATAATATGAAATGATATCAAACTTAGTGATTTTAAATAATAATAATAAAAGATAAAATCAAAGTAAATAACTATTTATTATTGATTTTGTTTATAAAGGAGTATATTAATGGCATTTTTAGATAATTCTGGAGATATTATATTGGACGCAGTCTTAACTGACCTGGGAAGAAAGAAATTATCAGAAGGTAATTTCAATATCAACCAGTTTGCTCTGGGAGACGAGGAGATAAATTATAAACTTTTTAACACCTCTGACGCCCGAGGCTCGAACTTTTTCGATCTAGAAATAATGCAGACTCCAATATTGGAAGCATTTACAAGTAACGAATCTCTGATGAAGTCTCGATTACTAACTTTTGCCAGAACCGACCTCTTGTACATGCCTGTGCTTAAAATAAACAACAAGGTAACTGAAGTTTCACCATCTTCCTTAAATAACGGATTTGTTTTATTGGCAGATAGAAATACTGTAAAGGCCAATTCAACTTCTACTGAACTAGCAGAATCTGGATTTATCACTGGAGTCCACAAACAAGAAGATAATGGAAGGTTTAAAACAAAGTGCATAAATATCGATCAAGGTATAGATCACGCGGGAGTAGACGGCAGAACTGTCTTGCATGAGATGGAGGCCTCCCTGTTAGAAACAGCATTCTTGGTTAAGGTCGATAATCGCCTACTAAGACTTACAGCACCACAAGGAGTTAGAAACTATAACTCTTTTACACCACCACTCGGTGAGCAGTATTTAGACGATGATTATGTGGCTACGTACTATATATCATCCGGCCTTCCAGGTGCTCCTATTGTCAGTCCAAGAAATAGTAATTTTAGAACAAGAAATTTAATCAATGATAATGCAACAGAAAGCACCACTGAGATTGAAGAAAATGAAATGTTTGCAGGCCCTCTTGGTAGGGTTTTGCAAATTGTTCCAAGAGTAAGTGACGAAGTACAATTCAGCAATGCGTTTTTCACACAATTAGGATCCGCAGCAACTAACCTTACTTACAGGGGACAGACAATATCAAATTATAAATTTATTGATACAAGTATAAATGTACAAGGTATGACCACCGGATTTTCCATTGATATTCCAATAAGAATTGTAAAGAAAAGTTAATTAATAGTTAAAGACTAGGAGAAAATAATGAGCGCCATTTCTTTTAAAACACTCACGCAAGATGA
>MDTB01132602.1_pt1 | contig 11197 bp, 6 predicted proteins | sample 811161 | NCBI WGS metagenome assembly MDTB01 (sample SAMN05326650, study PRJNA326480) | marine metagenome | isolation source: seawater | place: Mediterranean Sea | collected 2009
GATCACCATCTATGTACCAACGAATTTCCTTTTCGCCCCACTCGATCGCATATGTATGAAACTCGGTGGCAAGAGTCTCATTCATCTCCGAATTCATTAGCACGCCGCTTATGAGTCCCAAACCGTAATCTGCGCTAACTGCGGCAACTCCATCGCCAGTGTCGAGGATGTTCAGAACATTCTTACCATCGAGAGCGTCTGTTGTGGGCACTAGCCTAAAGCCGGAAAAGATTTCGATACCAGCACCGCGCACGCTAGCCTCGACACGGCCATATTTTATACTTCGCAAGCTCACAGCTTTGGCAGTAAGATCTTCCTGCCCCGTTAACAACAAATTTCCACCCGTTACCTCAGCATTCAGCGACTCCCACCTACTACCATCAAGCTGACCTGCGTTGAAATCATCTTCCCACTCTAGCTTCCATCCGTACTCGTCAAGGGTCTCGTAATCGTTGACTACCTCAATGGTAAGCTCGGCTGTGGCCGTCTCACCAGTGACAGTGTCGGTGACAATATATTCCACACTGTCCTGACCAAAAAAATCTGTCTTTGGCGTGTAGACAAAAGTTCCATCAGAATTGAATTCAAATAACCCATTCGACATTGAAGAGCCGGTTGCGATCGAGTAAGTGAGGTTATTACCAATATCATTCTTGCTCACGTCATCATAAACGGAGCCGCCATCCTCTACGGCCTCGATTATTTCTCCAAAACCAAGGACAGTCCGATTACCCTCATCGGTGGCAACAACTTGAGAAGATCCGCTGCCGCAAGCTGATAAAAAAACGACTGCTAAAATGATTAACCAAATGGTCATCCTGTTCACAAATTCGAGGCCCCGCAAGTAAGATAACTCGAAACTGAAAGTGAGATCATGGCCATCAACTTTACGGTTCCTGAGAATTCAAAGAACCCTTGCGGTGATGTAAAATTCCAATCTCAAGATCAACGAAAATCTATCTGATGGTTTTTATTAACTAATTATAAACTGGTAGCGTTTCAAAAATCGACGCACTATAACTTCACTACTAATTTTAGTAAAGAAGTGTCTGCATTGCTCTTCCAGGGATGGTTAATGACGCCTGCTCGGAACTAACAAACAATCGATAATCTATAGGCTCTTCAGACATATTCATGACCACTGTAGCAGCTTTACCATCTGGATTTATGAAGGAAGTTGCCAGCAAAAGATTTTTATTTGTGCTGGTACTAATCCTCTCAGCATCAGCTCTCACAAACTTTGAGAAATGCCCAATGTAGTAATAAGTTGGTGTAAAGATTAATTCCCCTGTCTGTGTGTCACCATGAACTGGCGCGAAACAGAAATTCTCCACATGATTTGGCCCTCCTCTCTGATCGAGCAAAAGATTCCAATCAGTCCAGCCCACATTACCACGATTAAAATCTCTTATCATCGAGGAGCCATAGCGCTCTGCATTTGGCCAATGTTGATACTTTTCTGCAGAAAATTTTTCGACTGTGCCTTCCGTAAAGAGAATGTGTTTATCTGGATAAGACGCATTGACCAACGCTAGATTCTCGTGCATATTTTCAAAGCCATCGCAGTGAGGGTAGCAATCTGTATACCATGTCTCATACCAATGGTATCCAATTCCCCAAGCATATTTAGCGGCCTCAGGATCATCAAAGATAACATTAGCCCGCTGTACCATGAGATCTCGGTTGTGATCCCAAACAACAATGTTCTTGGCTCCGTACCCTGCAGACTCCATAGTCGGGCCAAGATGATTTTTCAAAAAATCTCTTTCCTCTTCAGCAGTATAGATCATTGATTCCCAACGCTGAACGGCCATAGGCTCGTTCTGTATGCTTATGCCCCAGATTGGCATTCCCTGTGCCTCATAGGCATCGATAAACTTAGTGTAGTAAGTGGCCCAGGTATCGTAGTATTCAGGAAGCAACTTCCCGCCTTGTAACATACTGTTGTTGGTCTTCATGAACGCTGGAGCACTCCAAGGGCTTGCGTACAGTAGAAGGCTGCCTCCCGCTGCCTCGGTTATGCGTTTAATCAAAGGAATCCGGTACTTTTTGTCTTTATCTATGCTAAATGATGATAAGGTCTTATCACCCTCGTCGATATAGGTGAAACTCTCGCTTCCAAAATCTGAGCTGTGAATTGTAATTCGAGCAAGGTTGTAGCCAATGCCATCCTCTTTATCGAAATACGCTTTCAAAAACTTATCTTGTTTATTACTGGGTAATTTCGCGAAAACCTCGGAGCTTGCGTCAGTAATTGACCCTCCGAAACCAAGGATTCGTTGGAACCTCTTGTTAGGATTGACAAAAACAGCAACCTCAGTCTCTAGCGGCTGAACTGCCACTTCAAAATCTACCGTTTCGTTCTGAGTCAATCGAAGACTACTATCCTTCGCCGTGGTATATACCTCGACATAATTTTTCAGTTTGTGGCCATCTACATTTAACTCCTGAGCAGCGCCTTGATTGTTTTTATCAAGCTGACAGCCCAAGAGAGTAATCGATACAAAGCATTGTAGGAACAACCGTTTACACATGAATTTTTCCCCTCTGATGAGACAGCTCTCGATCGATCTAATATCGTATTCTCGGGCCGACTGTGATTCTAATTATTTTTTTTCAAGAGTAAAGTTTAATTTAACGAACTATGGATTCTTCCCCTCCCCACCATGCACTACTCGTGTATGCGACCACAACTTATTTCTGAGGTGGACTGGAAGCAAACTGGCTGCGAAAACGAGAATAGTGAGCGGTATTAATACAACAATATGGTAGGGAGCTGCGGGCATGAGCGCCATTAAATTGTCTCCCGTAGGCTTCGAAAGCAAGAACCAATAATTTGCAGGCTCACCAAGAAAATAGTTAATTAGATAAACAACAGGGAGTAGGATTAATGTGAAAAGGGATACCTTAAAAATATCTTTCTGCGTTGGCTTCTCCCCAAAAAGGTACATAGCCATTGAGATGCCCAATAGAACTATTGCGTGCCCGTACTGATGGACTAGATAGTCAGGGGACGGAAATCCGTAAAGCGAATTTGGTGTGAGCATTGCCATACCAGCGAAAGGTATACCCCAAAAATACGCGCAACTGAAAACAAACCTTTTCCGGGTAAAAAAATAAATCACCATCGCCGCTGCGGAAAAGTCGCATAGCTGAAGTGGCAGTATAGTTTTCCACTCACGACCATACATCATTGTGAAAATGTGTAACTCTAGGAATTGGAGGTGGACCACAAGTGCGGTATAAATGAAAACTACGTATCTTATTGCTCTTCCATTTGCTGCATCAATCAGTCTGGGGATATAGAGAATGAAAAAGAGACTCGTGGCCACACAAAAGCCATGACTAAACGAAAATATTTCGAGGGGGATCCATGGGCCCTCTAGCGAAAGGGCCACTACTCTGACCCATACCGCTGAAAGAACTTAGTCCGCACCCTTCCACTTTTACCGGTGGTTTTCCAGTTGAAAGCGTGCTCAGGACGTTCTGCATCGATCGAATTAAGGTACTCTGTTAACTTGGAATCCAACAAATTCGTAAGATCCTGTCTAACATCCGACAGATCGTTTTGTTCCCCAGAATCATTTTCCAAATCAAACACCAACCGCCGACCAGAAACTGGGAACCGAATCATTTTCACATCTCCATACCGAATAGCGCTGTGCGGTTCATTCATGCCAACGCGGTTATAATGCGGATAATGAAAAACAAGAAAGTCGTAGGGTCTTTCGACAAGATCAGCTTTGCCCTCGGCAAGCATCCACAGACTCCCTCCATCAATTTCTTTGGGAAGCTCACTCGTCGAACCCGCCGCTATATCCAACACCGTCGGAAGAATATCATAAGTCACCACAGGCGTATCGGTTTGACTATTTTTCGCTATGCCAGGGCCTGAAATAGAAAATGGGACACGAATCCCTCCTTCGGTCAGATCCCACTTTCCCCGCAAAAGCGGAGAGTTTAGACCCGCACTATATGGTTTGCCCAAGTTCTGCCGCTGCGGTAATACAGGCATCCCACCATTGTCTGAGGTTAAGAAAATATATGTGTTTGTCGCCAAACCAAGCTCCTGAAAGGACTTTGCCAAAACCCCAATGGAGTGATCCAAGTCCTCTACCATCGCGGCATATCCTTCATCAAAGTGCAGGGCTCCTTTGGGCCGTTTTCTTGTTATTTCAAAAGATGCCTGGCTGTAAACTATGTCAGAATGAACTGCGTAATGCGACAACTGCAAAAAGAAAGGTCTTTTCTGACTTATGGTTTCTTCCATAAAGTGAATTGCGCGCTCAGTGAGTGAATCAACTCTCTTGGGATCATCTTCGGCATAGCCCTGCCACTGCCGTTTGGAATCATTATTTGCAAAACCACCAGGCGCATTTTTTGTAATCCCATCATGCAAATCGTATCCATATTGGCTAGGGTCTGCATCGATGTGCCACTTACCGATGTGAGCAGTCCTATAACTTGAATTGATACTTTTTAAAAGCTCCGCAATACTGATCTGGTCATGTTCAGCATTATTTGGGCCAAGACCCCGAGTAATCCCTATTCGTGCCGGCGTCTTCCCAAACTGTAAACTGTAACGGGTTGGTGCACAGACAGGGGAAGCGGCATACCCATTCGAAAATCTCATACCCATATTCATAAGTGCGTTGATATTGGGGGTTTCATAATAGTCACTTTTAGCAGCAGGGAACCGTTTATCCATCGACTGTGAGAGACTACTCCAGCCGTAGTCGTCCAACAGAATAATAATGAAATTCGGCGAGGCCAGGGCAGATTGGACGGAAAACAGCGCGAGTCCGACAGTTAATATAAAAAACATATTTTTTTTCATCTGTATCCCTTGAGAAGACGTTTTACCAGCGCAAAGGCGAGGTAAGAATTAGCTTACCTATAAATTTGTGATAAATAGCCTGACCTTAGATGATGCTTCTGTTATTCTGACACAAATTAAGAAGGTGAAAAAGAACAAAACGAAAGACACAAGGTTCTTCATTGAGTCAATGTTGTATTTTTTTACTACACTTTTCAAATCTTCAAACAAAAAAAGCTATACTTCAGTGCATTGATTTAACGAGGCAATCAAAAGTAAAAAAGAGGTAAAGCAGTAGGAAATAAAATGTTACACAGCACGACTCTTTTGCCCATTAAGTAATGTTTAGACGAACTTAGCTGAAAATCAACCTGTGCAAAAATAGCTAGAAAAATTAGAGAGGGGTAAATAACCATGATAGTAGCTTTTGATGCGTTGTTTCTCAGCCCCATGAGAAATTTCAATTACGCTAGAGTCTCGTTATTTTCATACCTCATGTTTATCGTTTTTTTTAGTGCCGACATAGCTGCAAAACAAGGCGATCCAAAACAGGAATCTCTCACCTTCACAGTCACCGCCCCAGGTGCGAGTAGCGTGCGACTACACTCTAATCATTTCGGTTGGGACCAACACCACCCAAAAGGCGTGGCCAAGCAAAATCGAGATGGGACATGGAGTGTACATATTCGACCCGCTTGGTCAAAAAATGCCCGATATCGCTGGATAGTAGATGGAGGCAAAGAATACCTCACTGGTGAGCATGCAGCAGGGAAGTGTAAGAAAAGGATATTAGACGGATCTATAGTGCGTAATCAAAACGAAATTTTAAGATTTTGGAAATCGGATTCAGGAAGTGTTAAGGGAGAAATAGCGGCTAGTTGCGAGTTTAACGAAGAGAAAAATTTAGGAGCACCAAACTTTTAGTGTTGAGTTTACGTGTTGTATCTTGAAAATATTAACAGAGGAAACAAAATGTTTAAGAAAGATTCTATAAAACCGACAGTTTTAAGCCTCTTTGTGGCATTACTTATGGTCAGCTGTGTCTCTTATTCGGATGAAGCAGAAGCTCAGACTAAGACCGACCTCAATGTGGCTGACGCAGTTATTTCGTCAGGTGAGGATGAACTTGATGAAGTGGTCGTTTTCGGAGTAAGGCAAGCACTGGAGTCAGCAGCGGCACAGAAACGCTTGATGACAAATATAGTTGAAATCATTAATGCTGAGGATGTCGGTAAACTGCCTGATGAGAATCTAGCAGAAGTTCTTGAAAACCTTCCAGGAATTCAGATCGAGCGCAATCGAGGGGTTGGTGGTGAAGTTTCAATCCGCGGGTTTTCGGAGAACCGAGTAGAGATCGATGGTGAGGATACAACTCCTGCAATGGGTAATCGCGGTGGAATAAGCTTTGCCGACCTTCCCGCCGACCTTGTCAATTCTTTGCACGTCGTTAAAGTTCCAACTGCCGATATGGTCGAGGGTTCGCTCGGGGGAACAGTGCGCGTAAACACTCAAAGTCCCCTTGAGCTTAAAAAGCCCCGTAAGGTATTCAACTTAAACTCTCAATACCATAGCAATGCAGGAGCGTGGGGCGGCGATGCCTCCTTTACCTTCGGAGATAACTGGGAGACTGAACGCGGTAACATTGGTGTTTCCCTTGTCCTTAAAGCTGTTGAAAAAACTCTCCGACAAGACAGATTCCGGTCCAACCCGGCGGTCAGGAGAGTGGACCGTAACCCAAACTATGACATTGATCGTCCCGAGGATGGAATCTCTGACACCTATATATACCCAAGGTACACAGAGTCAGTCTACCAAACACAAGACATAGAGAATTTCACTGCGAGAGGCACATTTGAGTGGCAACCAAGCTATGAAAACAGGTTTTTCGTCTCAGGTTTAGTTGTAGATTACGCACAGGTTGCGAGGGATCAGCAAATATCAACACACCCAATATCGACTCCTCACCCAGAGAATGAGGATCATGATCAAGCAACATGGAATAATGTAAATATAAAAGGTGTTGACATAAGAATGTTAGGTTCAGGACTGCTAGGCGCCGGCAATCGCGGAAATACTAATTTTAAGGATGGGTATTTGCTGAGAACGCAATCTTTAGGTATCGAAAGAGACACTGATACAAAGCAATTTACCATTGGAGGAGAGCGAATTACTGATACCTATGAGCTCAATGTGAGCCTTAACCATTCAAGCAGTTCTACAAATGAACCAAGAGTAGTAGCCAACATGTACTATGGTGATCCCGCGCACCAAAATTTTGGCCTGAATCTTGGCACAAGCGCGATGGTTCAGAGCTATATTCGCACACCTATGTTTTTTGATATGCGAAATGGGACTCCTGCACTTGCCCCCCCAGAAGGAGCTCAGGGTGTGACAAATGTTAACTCTGTGAGCGCGGCTACTCACGACTTTGCCTCCACCATCACTGACCCCTCCTACTATTCGATGTTTCTCTTCAAAGAACTAGAAAATTTCTATGAAAATGAAATTTTGACCCAAAAGGTTGACTTTAAGTGGATAGTAGATGAGGGACCATGGGACTCCGTTAGCATAGGGATGCGAGCTAGCCAGAGAACCAGTGAACGAGAAAGACAACAGGATATTGCCAACTATCCGGGTTATACCGCAGCCGAATTACAAAGCGCTCTACCAGGATTTATGGCTACAACCCCTTCTGACTTTTTGGCTTTTAACGATGATATCCCCCACATGCGAAACTTCCTGACTGCAGACGGGAATGTAATGATGGCCAACCGAGAAACGATAAGGAGCCTCGTAAACTTGGATCCAATGGGAACGGTTGACCGACTGGGCTACTTCAGAGTTCAGGAAGATACTTTCGCGTTGTACCTGCGCGCAGACTTTGAGTTTTCGCTCCACGATACCATACCGATCGCTGGAAACATTGGTTTCCGCTATGTTAATACTGACCAAAAGCCAGAGGGTAAAATTTCAAACTTCATCGACGGAGAGGCGCAGCTTGACGACTTGTGCCCGGATGTAGATGAATCTGCGATAGAGGTTGTTGGCTCTGAGGTATTCTGCGTAAATCCATTTGCGAGCGAATATTCAAATTTCTTGCCTAGCTTTAACCTTGTCATTAGGCCTACCGAGACGGTGCAGCTCCGGCTCGGATACGCACACATATTAAGGAGGCCCTCTTTCAATGAATTAACGCCGACTTTTGCCTTCCCAAACAATGCCTTTACGGCAGTTACGTCAGGGAACTCAGAACTGGAGCCAACCACAGCGGAACAGGTCGACATCGCTTTTGAATATTATCCCCGAAAAGGAACAAGTTTTACTGCTGGTTACTATTACAAGGAGCTCGATGGAACTATCGGCCGCTTTTTAGAGCCTGCGAAGTTTTGTAATCCACGTGAATTCGACGTGCTTAATGAGACGGCTCTGAGATGTAGCACAGGAGCATCAATCACTGACTTCGACCGAATTTCGATAGCCGAATATGACGAAATTACCTCGGGTAATCAGCGCGGTTTTATCGTTGATTCACTCACTTTTCAAAATCTTGGTGGAGGGATCATGCAGGGCATTGAGTTAGCTGTTCAGCATCGATTTAAGGATCTTCCTGATCCCTTTGATGGCCTTGGTCTAAATGCCAGTTATGCTATTCAAAAGGGAACCAGAAGTGAAGATCCGAATGCGAGACTCGCGACAGCAGGCTTTTTAACAGATGAACAGTACAACGGAGGTATCGATTTTAGGGATGATTTAATGCCGTTTAAAGGATTGTCGGAGCGCTCTTACAACATTACACTCTGGTATGACAAGCCCAGATTAGGGTTGTCAGGGCGATTAAGATATACCTATAGGTCCCCATGGCTTCTCACTGAGTCAACTGACGCAGCAAATAACTATTCCCTTTATAGCGATAGCAGATCCTATCTTTCTGGGACGGTCACCTACAAGATCAACTCGTTGGTGTCTGTGCGCCTAAATGGTACTAACCTGACTGAAGAAAAAATAGTGCATCAGCAATTAAATCCGGGAGGACCTATGGTTTATTACAATCATCCGGGGAGAGTTTTCACCTTGGGTCTTACCGTAAAGCTTTAATATGAGGCCTCGCTGTGAAGATAAGAAACGGAGTTTCAACAAAACGCCGAAAAAGATGTTTTGGCCCGTTATTGCTCTTGGATTGTTATGCTTTAATACTTTGGCGTCAACGACTTATTACGTCAGTAGCACGGATGGTTTGGATAGTAATTTAGGAACATCACCAACACATCCTTGGAAAACAATTCAGCGGGTGAACAAAAGTGTATTTAATCCAGGAGACCAAGTCCTGTTTAAGACCGGAGACTCCTTCGCGGGTCAACTCGTTGTTAACGCGTCCGGATTAGCTGGTAGACCAATTTCTTACAGCTCTTATGGGGACCAAGAGCTGCCTATCCTTGACGGTTCAGCAGGCAACAGAGGTCACCCGGTTTCGACCATCTCTATTATTAATCATGATTATCTTAAAATCAGCAACCTCAAAATCAGAAACTTCAGAAAAAAGTCTCTTAAGGGTTTTTCCAACTTTGATGCCTTTGGAATCTACGTGCAGAACACGGGGATTCGCGATCTGAGAGGTTTTCAGTTTCACGATCTGGTGGTGGAAGATGTATTCCCGATAAGGGGAAGAAATAAGCACAAAGAAAATGCCTTCAATCAGGTCACAGTCACAGGTATTCGTTTTGAAACGAGCCGCTCAACATCTCGAGAAGACGCCGTTCATACTAGAGATATATTTATTCACAATAACTTGATTAGAAGAACCGGTCGATTTGGAATAGCCGTAAGGCATAGGCCCTCTGAGGACGTTGCAGCCAGAGAGTCTATCAAAGACTATGACGCAAATTTTATTGTGAAAGATAATCGATGCGAAGATGTTGGCGGTAGTTGTGTGCTCATGAGCGGTGTAAAACGAGGGTTGCTTGAAGGTAACCAATTTATCCGGTCCGGCGCCCTAGTCGAGCCCAACCTCTCGGTAAACCGAGGTAGCGGAGCGTGGTTCTGGAGAAGTAGAGATATTGTGGCTCAGCATAATGTCTCTGTATCGTCCAGAGGACACAACGATTCCTCAGGAATTCATGTTGACTACAATAATCAAAATATTTTGGTCCAGTATAATTTCTTTTATGATAACGAGGGTGACGGCACCGAAATTTTAGGTAATAACCAAAATATAATCTGGCGTTACAATGTAAGCGTCGGTGATGGCAAACGTCGCCTAGGTATCCGGCGTCCAGAAGGTGGGAAGAGTCGGCATCCGGGGAAGACGATCAATATCAGTCCTTTCGCTGTACCCTTCCCAGTTCCATCAGAGGACATATATATTTACAACAATACGTACGTGATAACCGCCAATACCGAGCCGGACATAAGGATAACAGGAAAAAAAGTGCGAATTTGGAATAATTTATTTGTCGCGCAAAAGAATGCTACGCTAGGACAGAAAACAAATTTCGAATGGTGTGGGACTCCGCTGGACATGATAGGCAACTTTTTTGTTGGAAATGTATCCGAAAATTTTTCCAAATTAGACAAGAAACCTCACTTTCCGGAAATCAATTTCGACGAGAATTTTGGTGGGCCAGAAACACTGGCCCTTGAGCTCAGGTATGCAGTCAATGAGGAACAAGTGGAGCATCCGCTTTTCCCCTATGCTAAACGAGGAATCTTCAGTCACATAACTTCGATTCCGGATGTGGATTTCTTTGGCAACACGCTTGAGTCAGCCACTGGGCTTGTTGGGGCTGGTTATAAGAAGAGTAATCCCTAAAAAATTAGATCGAGACACTTTAGCAATTTCATTTGCCAAGTTACAATACACTAATATTACAAATGCCTGCCGCAAGTCGGAATGCATCTATCCCACCGTTTCGGCGGTAAAGATCTTTACGGCCGTTAGCCTGAAAACCTGTTTAACCTTAAAAACAACGTCCCAGCATGCCCATAAATATGACAAAGTATGATCATGGACACTATTTTTTACTAGACTTATTCAAATAAGGCTATCACCATAAAAAAGCGGCTAGTTAACTTTTTTGTGTCATAAATTACTGATGCAACCTACGATGAAAAAAACAAATGAACGTGCTTTTTCGAGATCCATACAATGAGCTGTCGCCCAATGTGGGCAAGCTATATGTTTATTGTGATACGCACCTATGTAGATTTGACTAATTTAACTCGATTGAAAAGGACGACAAAAAGGACCAGAACAACTCTGGCGTGTCCATGGCACCAATTGCCGTCGGCCAGGCATGAGTTCCATTTTGCATGCGATAATGTTCAACTCTAACCGCCCCACTACAACTCTCCCTCACATCTCGTTCGATTGAAGAGGTAATGGTA
>MDTB01156943.1_pt1 | contig 11197 bp, 12 predicted proteins | sample 811161 | NCBI WGS metagenome assembly MDTB01 (sample SAMN05326650, study PRJNA326480) | marine metagenome | isolation source: seawater | place: Mediterranean Sea | collected 2009
ATCAGTTGCGGGGCTTCTGCAAGCGCCCTCATCTTAAAATAGACCAGCCGTAAGTTATTCACGCGATACCTCCTGTTTGGCGCAGATTAAAGGACCTTGAGCAGGGTTGAGGCAAACGTCGTAAGTCTACAGTGTCATGAAATTCTTGAAAGAATGTGTGGCGATGAGACTCTACGTCGGCACACTCTCGGTCATCTTACATCGCGGTCATATCAGCTCACTGCCTTGCCATGCTTTAATAGTATTTCTAATTTTTGCCGTTTGTAGTCGTCGTCCCTGGGCCTTCGCCGGAAGCTTAATCTCACGAGCAGGAGCGACACACTAAGCCTTGGAATGGGTGATCTCCATCACATCGCTCCCGGCCAGGCCTTAGTACCATGGCTTTGCACTATGAGTGCTTCTCCTCCTTTTGATTAGCCCGGCGCCTTAAAGGCGTCGGGATTTTCTTGGATTTCTCGCCGCTGAATCATCTCAGTGTTCCGCAAAAACACCTAAACTTGGCTGATGGCATATCGCAAACTGTCCGGCGCCCAAATCTGGCGTCTTTTCTTGATCTCGCTAGCAATCGGCATGGTGGTGGGTATTTATTACCTGCTCTCCCCCTATCAGCAATGCAGAAGAGAAATTCGGATCGAACATCCCAACACTGAAGAGCCAGGCATCATAGATGAATGTTTGGAGCGAACGACCAATTAAGACAAATCCGTTCCCGACACCCTTAAGCATTGATGCTTACAGGAGACGGGTTCTTGAAAATTACAGTATCCTCAAGCTCCGAGCCATTGAACCACCGAATAGGCCATCCACAGCAAGGCGATCAGAAGACCCGTTATTCTCCAATCCATTAGATTTCTCGTTGACTTAGCCCGCCATATGCCCAGGCTTGCACCCATTTATTTCCCGCGAACGAGTGGAAATTTGTCACAGGTAATGGACGAGCCTTCCGTCAATTCTGGAGCGCGATAACTTGCGAGGCAAGGGATATCGTGGAAACGGATAGCGTCTGACGCCCAGTTGATGGAAAACGCGGCCCGACGTCGATTCAAAGTGTTTCCAGGCGCGCTGTGAAAGGTATAAGAGTCCCAGGCCAGCATATCGCCCGGCTGTAACGCTGTCGTCAGAATGCGGGCAGCCGGATCATCATCGATATCCGGAATCACCGGGCGATCAGACCGGGCATGGCGATAGTTGGTATCGCCCGCAAAATTTGCTGCCTGGTAGATGCAGGCTTCGCGGTGAGAGCCCGCCCAAAAACGTAATGCCGTTTCCATCGGAATGGGATCCAATGCCGTCCAGCAGTTGATCACACCAACGCCATGCAGCGGGTAATAGGCATGATCCTGATGCCAAGGTGTGTTGGCATTGGCTGTACCGGCTTCTTTAATCAGCAAAAAATCATAAAAGAGGTTCATCGAGTCTGCCCCCAATAGCGAAAATCCAATATCCGGGGACCGGGACTCAATAATCGCCTGACGAAACGCGGCAACCTGCCGCCAGGCCTGGCTGGAAAAAGAAAACCTTCCGCTATCTCCCGATTTCTCGACAATATCGACATCCTCACTCGCGCCTGACAGTGCCTGCTCTATACCCTCCTCCACCAGCGAGAGCCATTCGCCATCATGCGCTCCACGCAGGCAAACGACACCGTCACTGCGCAATGCCAGGCGGGCGTCATTACCCGGCAGGCTATGCTCAGCGTTAAATTCCTGAATCGGCTCCATAGTTTAATTACGGTTCTGATGCTCAGTCATCTCGAGGGTGATTTTTTCCATCGAAATAGATCTGCTTGCTGTTTTTGAGAATCTGCTCGAAATCATCCAGACAGCGGATGTTGATGGTATTGCGATCCGGACGCATCCTGGGCCTGCCGAATACGTGAATCCCACAGGTGTTACAGAAATAATGGCTCGCCTCTTTGGAGCCGAACTGATAATTCGTAAGGCACTTTCGCCCTGAGGTGATCCTGAAGTGATCATCATCGGCCGAAATATGGATGATTCCTTTTTTGACACATATCGAGCAGTCACAGATCAGCACTTCGTCATAAGTGCCGGTGACCTCAAAAGTTACTTTGCCGCAGTGACAACTCCCGTCATAGCGTTTCATTCTGCTCTTCGTTCTCCACAGACCATACTTACCTTATTGAAACAACCCAGACCATCGATCTCCAACCCAACTATCGTCACGCAATCACTGCTTTGGGTCAAGACTGACCCGATAAATCCAAGGCCATATTTTTTCGTAAGATACAAGTCACGCTTATCTTCATCCCAGGCAATACCGTTAAGGACGCCAATATCCAAAGATGTTGCTTGCGCATCAGCGATCAGCGTTTGACAGTCGATAATAGCGCTCAACGATCCGTTTGCGGGATCAATCACCACGATATATCGGGTCTTCCAGACGTTTGCCCAATTTCTGCCGTCAATAAACTCCAGTTCGTTGAGGTGGAAAACAGGCTTACCAAGATGGTGCACCTTGATCACCCGCTCAACAGAAAAATCTTTTGCACATCGGAAAAAGAGCATGTCTGAGCAATCCGAGGCAATAAGACTTTTTCCGTCTGTCGTCAGTCCCCACCCTTCACGGTCATTCAGCCATACAGGTAATTGCTCTACAGACTCGCCCGAATGATGATAACGGTATACGGGACCTTTGTTCCAAGTAAGTTGATAGAGCACGTTATTCAGTATCGTAATGCCCTCCCCAAACTCATTACGCGCAAGCGCCTTACGCCATATAACCTCCAGGGAATTCGAAGCCCGGTTGAGATGGTAGCGGATGAGTTTGGACTCTCCGTAGCGGCCTGTTCCCTCAAAAACACTATCACCCGAAATAAAAAGACCCCGAATAAAATGACTCGGATCATGTGTAATTTTCTGCTCAATCCGCACCGAAAACTAATCGACGCTATCGTCTGGCAAGGAAAGGAGGCTCGGAGCGGAATGGGTGACAATATCACCCAACGCAACCAGGAATAACTCTCCCCGGCCAAGAACTGCAACAACAACCAAGAACAAATTGCCGGGCGTCAGAACAACTAATATTCGACGCAGAAGGTTCATAAAATGATTCTGAAGACGTATCGGTTACCCGTCAGTCAAGAAAGATAAAATAGAAGTCGTCAAATTTTCCGATGAGTTTATAGACCACTATGAAACTTTCGCAATTTAAGATTTTAACGTTTGATGTTTACGGCACGCTGATCGACTGGGAAAGCGGCATGGTCAATGGCCTGAAACCCCTGACAGACCAGGTCGCCATCCCCCTCAGCCGCGACGATATCCTGAGCGCCCACGCCCATTACGAGTCAACCGCACAGCGCTTTTCACCGTCAAAGAAATATTCTGAACTTCTGGCAACGGTGTACCGGCGCCTGGCTGAACACTGGCGGGTCTCCGTGGACTGGGAAGAGTGTCTGACCTACGGCCGATCAGTGCCACAATGGCCGGCATTTGATGACAGCGCACAAGCGCTGGGTTATCTGAAACGGTACTTTCAGCTGGCCGTACTAACGAATACCGACAATTTGAGTTTTTCGGGCTCCAATGAGCGCCTTGGGGTGGCTTTTGATTCGGTCATGACCGCAGAGGATATCGGCAGCTACAAACCCGATGACCGCAACTTTGAGTACATGCTGGAAACGCTCGCGCACCGTGGAATATCCAAAGATGAAATCCTGCACGTGGCGGAGAGCATGTTTCATGATCATCAGCCCGCGAACCAACAGAGTCTTGCAAACTGCTGGATTTACCGCCGGCACAACCAGGAAGGCTTTGGCGCCACGATGGACCCCGGCGATATGCCGACCGTCAACTTCACCTTCAACAGCATGGCCGATCTGGTCGCAGCGCATCAGGAGGAGACCGTCTAGTCACACGGAGTAGAGCACAAAGGTAACTATTTACCGATGCAAAATCTCAGCATCGGCATAAACTGAATCATCAGTTTTTCCTGCACTGTGGGACGCCCTCGGTAAAACCGTGGGTTATTTCACCCGAGGAATCCCGTGCGACCGCATCCCAGGGCTTGCCGGTATCCCACTCGCCGATGATTGATCGGCCGCTGGCATAGGTAAAGATTCCCTCACCATGATAAATGCCCTCAATAAACTCGCCTTCATAACGGTCGCCGTTATTCCAGAAATAGGCGCCCATACCTGATTTTATACCGCTCACCCACCGGCCTTCATAGCGCTCACCGTCGGCCCAGGTATAGGTTCCCTCACCGTATTTCTTGCCACCCTGCCATTCGCCGGCATAAGTATCGCCATTGGCGTAGACATGCGAACCCACACAGTTATTAAAGAGATGACTTGAGCCTTCCGGACAGGGAACGAGCGCGAAGCTCTTGACCACGAAGGCAAGCCCGGCCACAAGGACGAGGAGACGAATTTTCATGGTACTGATTTTACCGGATTGCCGGGTCAGAAGACGGGGTACTCAGTGTACCGGAATCGGCACTTCACCCTCGATGGTCGCGCGTCTCATGACGCGTCTGTGGGCTGTTACCTCACCAAAGTAATCCGCCACCGCATGATGCAGGGAAACCCGGTTGTCCCACAGCGCCAGAGATCCCGGCTCCCAGTGCAGGCGGCAACCAAAATGCGACTTGGTTGCGTGCTCGTAAAGATAATCCATCATCGGCTTGCTCTCGGCTACAGTCATCCCCTCAAAGTGCGTACTGAATGCGGGGCTGACATAAAGGGATTTGCGGCCCGTGTCCGGATGGACCCGCACCAACGGATGCACCGCCCGACCTTCCTCGTTTTTCTTCTCGTGCATTCCGTCATAGGTCGCAGACCACTGCCTGGTGTCTCCGGATTCATTGACAACCCGCAGCGAATCGACAAGTGCCTTAAGACCCTCTGAAAGCGCTTCGTATGCAAGATACATGTTGCAGAACTCTGTATCGGCGCCAAAAGGTGGCACCTCTTCTGCGTAAAGTGCCGAACCCATCGGCGGGCGATCCAGAAACATAAGATCCGAGTGATAAAAATTATCCCAGCTGTAATCCTCCCCCGGTTCGCGCACGATCTGGAAGATGTCTGGATCCTGATCAACTCCATGCACATAAGGATGAGGAATCAACGGTCCAAAATGTTCCGCAAAGGCGCGCTGGCCTGCCACTGTGAGATTCTGATCGCGAAAGAGTAGAACCAGAAACTGATTCAGCGCCGATTTTATCTCTGCGAACTCGGTCGCTTCGAGTTTCCTGGAAAGATCAATGCCTGTGACCACTGCACCCAATGCACCACTGATCGGCGAGATTTCAAAACTATTATAAGGTTGTGTTTGAGGCATTCTTCTTCCTTATGAATTGCTGGAAACGCCCCTGTTTATCAGGCCCCCGGCACTTCGAGCAGGTAATGTTTCAGCGAAAATATATGCTAGTATGATTTGAAATGCTATAGAGCTTCGGATGCGTGTCGTGGCACGCCAGACAGACGCTGAGAGATAAGAAAAGGCATGGGTTCCTTCAACTTAAACGACTTCCTCAGCCCGGAAGTCATCGACAGACTTCGTGACTCCGATCTAAATCTTGCGAGGGGTCTACCCGCATCAATTTATACCAGCCCGGATTTCTTTACGTTCGAAAAAGAGCGGCTCTTTCCTGAGTCCTGGGTGGGCATTGGCTTTGAGTCTGATGTTCCTGAGGTAGGCGACGCTGTTCCGATGGAAGTGGGTGGATCACCACTGATTCTGTGTCGAGATAACAATTCCCAAATTCAGGTCCTGCATAACGTCTGCCGTCACCGGGCCACCATGGTGCTGGAGTCTCCCACCTCGGGACTGAAGACCTTCAAATGCCCCTACCACGGCTGGGTCTATGACCTCGACGGAAGCCTTCTCGCGACGCCTTTCTGGGATGGCACGGCAAGCGCCAAACGCTGTCCGGTAGAATCAGAATCCGCAAGTCTGGTTCCGGTCCGAAGCGCCGTCTGGAACCATATCGTTTTCATTAATCTGAGCGGTAACGCGCCAAGCCTCGATTCGTATCTCGCCGAGATGGAAGAAGAACTCGGCCACTTTGATCTTGAATCCATGGAGGTGATTCATAGCGAGTCCTGGGTATTCAATGCGAACTGGAAGTTGGTCATGGAGAACTGGGAGGTCTATCACCATGTCTGGGTGCATCAGGGCGTGTTCGATCTGATGTCTGACGAAGTCGATTTAGAAACCGGCGTACCCTGCACCGACATGATCGCCCGTAACAACAGCCTCATGCTGAGGCCTAACGGTCTGCGCAAAGAATCGGCGAGACCCAATCCTGTCGACCTTCCGCTGATGCCCTGGAAACCGGACATCCCAAGAACTCCCAAGCTAAGCAGTATCGCGAACGCGATATTGCCTAATGTCACAGCGAGCATGGGCCGGGTAGAGTTTGCGCCAGCGGTATATATACCGATCGCGCCAGACAAAACCCTGGCGAAAATGGCCTGGTTTATTCCACCAGGGATCCAAAATGACGAGAAACTGAAGCCCGAGGTCGATAAGATACTCGAACGCTGGCTGGGACCCGATCGCTCTATCGCTGGCCGGCGCGGGATTCGGGCTCAGGATCACCGCTGCATGGAACTTCAGCAGCAAGCCAGGGGTTCACCGGTGGCCAATGATGTGCGATTCTCCAGAACCTGGGAAGCAAATGTGCGATATTTCCAGAACTGGCTGGTGGAACGACTTCAGGCGTAGGTCAGGGGCATAAAATAACGTTTGCATCCATTGGTTAAGTAGCACAAAACAAACTGATAACGCGATTACCCAAACGATCTCTCGATGAAAGTTCAGACCGGTTCAATCATTGCCTCACGGGCCAGACGTCGGCGCAACTCTGCAATCACCGACATGTTTCAGCTGATCATCCTGGGGGCAGGTCTCATCTGGCTAGTGCTGCGTGGTGCAGGCGAGATGAACTACGTGTGGCAGTGGCACCGGGTACCTCAATATATATACAAGGTCATCGATGGAGAATTGATCTTTGGGCCGCTGCTCGACGGGTTAATGGTGACGCTGGAACTCAGCGTGTACAGCATCGTGCTTGGACTTCTGATCGGACTGATTACGGCCTTCCTGCGCCTTTCTGACTCCTATTCCGGCAAATTGCTCGCAACGGTCTATCTTGAACTGGTTCGCAACACACCACTTCTTATTCAGTTATTCGTCTTTTATTTTGTCCTGGGGCCAATCTTTGAGATAGATCGGTTCTGGGTAGCGGTACTGTGTATTTCGTTCTTCGAGGGTTCTTTTGCTTCCGAAATTATTCGCGGAGGGATTTTGTCAGTCCGTAAAGGCCAGGTTGAAGCCAGCGAAAGCCTCGGCCTGAGCCGCGCGGCGACCTACCGGTACATCATTCTGCCTCAAGCCCTGCCGATTATTCTGCCGCCGCTCGCCGGGATCCTGGTGAACCTCATCAAACATTCGGCAATTGTCAGCGTGATCGCAGTGTTTGACCTGACAACATCGGGACTGGATATCATTTCCGAAACATTCATGGCTTTTGAAATTTGGATTACAGTGGCAGCAATCTACCTCGTGATCACAATTTCACTGTCCATTGTAATAAGTCGATTTGAGCGCTACATGAAGCGCTCGATGCTGACAGGTTAAGCAGACCATGGGATCGACTAAAACAATTTTACTAGCCCGCGGAATGGTTCTGTGGGTCTTTTTCAACAAGGAGGATGTATGCAACTCGTAAAAAAGGTGTTTGTGGGAGCTGTAACCTTTCTAGGTATTGCGCTGGCGCCGTTCACTGCAACAGCCGGGGATCTGCAGCAGCAATTGACCTCTGAAAGTGTTATTGAGTCCATTACCAAACGCGGCAAAATGAAGGTGGGCATGTCTACTTTCGTGCCATGGGCAATGCGTGACAAAAAAGGTGAATTGATTGGGTTTGAAATTGATGTGGCCAAAAAGGTTGCAGCCGATCTTGGTGTCGAGATTGAGTTTGTTCCCACCGCATGGTCAGGCATCATCCCAGCGCTCATTGCCGGTAACTTCGATGTGATCATTGGCGGTATGAGCGTGACTCCGAAGCGGAATCTGACCATTAATTTCACCGCACCGTATGCACATTCGGGTATGGGAGTCGTTGCTAATAAAGAGCTCGCCGGGGGCCTCGCGTGGCCTGATGATTACAACAGTTCGAAGGTGACCTTCACCTGTCGACGCGGGGCGACTTCCTGCACCGACACCCAGAAAATGTTCCCCAAGGCCAAGCTTCGCCAGTTTGACGATGGTTCGCTGGTTATTCAGGAAGTGGTCAATGGCAACGCCCATGCGGTGCTGACCAGTTTCCCAAAACCGACTATGTGGCAAGCTCAGCATGCCGACGTCCTGTTTAACCCAACTCTCGAAAAGCTGACGGAAGGAAACGAGTCATTCGGCATTAGAAAGGGTGATCCGGATGCAATGAACGTCTTCTCCAACTGGATCATGGTTAACACCAGTAACGGCTGGCTTCAGGAGCGCTGGACCTACTGGTTCGCCACCATGGATTGGAGCGATCAGGTCGATCTTAAATAGTAACGACTGGCGCTACCGTTGATGGCAATCCCGGTGAAACTGGGATTGCCATCAATATTTCTCGGAACCGGCACTTCCCGGGCAGTAGGCAGTGCAATGAATGATCTCTGAAGATGCGTAGGAAACCCAAAAGCAACTTAACTCGTGCGGTTGACGTGATTGTCATTGCAAGCGCGCTCTTTTTGGTTGGCTACGTTTTCCATAAAGTTGACACCGTAATGATTTACGAGTGGCACTGGGACTTTTTATGGAATTACATACTGCGATGGGATGAAGAGCAACAATCCTATAAGCCGAATCTTCTGCTAAAAGGATTGACAGCTACTTTCGGTTTAGTGATCTGGTCGATGCTTCTTGCAAGCATTATCGGAATCGTAATGGGGATCATGAGGACCAGTTCACGAATTTTCTTCCGAACTGTGAGCCGGTTGTACGTCGAATTCATTCGAAACATGCCGCCAGTAGTCTTTATCTTTGTGTTCTTCTTTTTTCTGAGTTCGCAGTTTGTACCTCTACTGGGTATCGACCGAATTTCGGTAGACGCTTCCCCGACAACCATCGCCATACTTGAAATTCTGCTGGGTCCACCGGAACTCTTCGCAAACGCTATTTCAGGCATCTTATGCCTTGCGCTTTTTGAGGGCGCTTACATCACCGAGATTATCCGGGCCGGGATTCAGTCCATTGATAAAGGGCAATCAGAGGCTGGTAACTCTATTGGTCTCAGCCGCTTTCAGACGCTGCGCTGGATTGTGTTTCCCCAGGCTGTGCGGAAGGTAATTCCCCCTCTGACCGGGCAATTCATCACGCTGATCAAGGATTCATCGATTCTGGCGCTGATCTCGATTCAGGAGCTAACCTTCCTGGCGCAAGAAGTGGCCTACTCCACTCAGTATGTGTTCGAGGTATGGTTGTTTGTTGCGGGTGTTTATTTCTGTATCTGCTATTCACTTGCCTTTTTGTTTACAAAACTTGAAAAACGATCCCGGAGAATTTATCAGAGTTGATGGGTTGCCCGGAGATGTGACTGAAGCACCCACCAACCCTAAAATTGAACATCATCAGGAGAAACCCGTGGAACAGATGATCTCACTTAAGCATGTCTCCAAATACTTTGGGGAGTTTCGTGCGCTGAACGATGTCTCTCTGGAAGTCTCGGCCGGTGAGCGTGTTGTCGTCTGCGGCCCCTCAGGGTCTGGCAAGTCCACCATGATCCGCTGCATCAACCGGCTCGAGGAGCACGATGAAGGCGAGATCTGGGTCAGCGGCAATCAGCTTACGGAAGATCTCAAAAACATCACCGAGATTCGAAAAGATGTCGGGATGGTATTTCAGCAGTTCAACCTGTTCCCGCATCTCAGCGTTGTTGATAACCTGACCCTGGCACCGATGAAAGCCCGAGGCTTTTCCAAGAGCGACGCCACCGACCTTGCGATGACCTATCTCAACCGGGTGCATATCCCGGAGCAGGCCGCCAAGTATCCAGGTCAACTCTCCGGCGGGCAGCAGCAGCGGGTCGCCATAGCACGCAGCCTTTGTATGCAACCCAAGATCATGCTCTTCGATGAGCCGACCTCGGCACTCGACCCTGAGATGATCAAAGAAGTGTTGGATGTAATGATCGAACTTGCCGAGGAGGGAATGACGATGATCGTGGTGACCCACGAAATGGGCTTTGCAAAAAAGGCGGCAAACAAAGTCGTCTTCATGGACGAGGGTGAGGTAGTGGAATCTGCGCCCACCGAGCAATTTTTCTCCCAGCCCGAAAGCGACCGGACTAAGCTGTTCCTGTCACAGATCCTGACACACTAAATTTTGCCTCGAGCACGCCCGCCCATGAGATGCTCAATTGATCTTGATTGTCCCGGTAGGCGCGAGGGATTTGTTCAGTTAAATCACTCGGACAACCGTCATGCATACGGCGTCATTCCCATACCGATCGGGGTCGTAGCCGCTGACAATGACGGCCCCACCGTGTTGTTGACAGCAGGCAACCATGGAGACGAATACGAAGGCATCGTCATTCTGCAGCGCCTATTCCGCGACCTTGATCCAAGCCGGATCCGCGGTCGGATCATTATCATGCCGTCACTCAATCTACCAGCGGTCCGGGTATATCAAAGAACCTCCCCGCTTGATGGCGCCAACATGAACCGGTCGTTTGGCGCTCAGGATATTAGCGGTCCGACCCAGGAGATCGCCCAATTTGTCGAGGAGCAACTCATTGCCCAGTCAGACTACGCGATAGACCTGCACTCAGGGGGGAAAATGTGCGAATTCTCTCCCTGTGGCTATATCTATGCCGGCGGAGGAAGAAAGCGTTTGCAGAATAAGTTCAACGCCGCTCATCAATTCGGTGCGAAGTACACTGTCGTCGTTGAAGGCAGCCCCGGATCCCTTTCCGCTGCCGGTGAGCGGGCTGGAGTCATCATGCTGTCTGCGGAGCTTGGAGGCGGTCGGATCCGCCGCGAAAACATCGAACTCGGCTACAACGGCACTGTTAATGCGCTCGCCGGCTGGAATTTTCTGGATCATGCACCCGAGGAGACAGAAACCATTTTCCTTCGGAGTGGGTCGGCGTCCTCCTCTGTCATGAGTCCTGTTAGAGGGGTGTTTGAACCGCTGACGGATGTTGGCCAGCAAATTGCAGCCGGCGATACCGTCGGCCGGAT
>MDTB01023126.1_pt1 | contig 11196 bp, 9 predicted proteins | sample 811161 | NCBI WGS metagenome assembly MDTB01 (sample SAMN05326650, study PRJNA326480) | marine metagenome | isolation source: seawater | place: Mediterranean Sea | collected 2009
ACTGTCTGTAAAAGATAGCGGTTCATTCAATCCAGAATTTGAATTGATCCAATTCGCGGGAATGGCCTCAATAACTCCACCAATAGATATTAAAGTTTGTTCTTTTAAAAAAGATGAATTGAAATCATCAGTAGTGTCAATTTCAAAATAATAGGTGTTGCTTCTTTCTAGTGGATTTATTGTAGAAACTCTTAAAGTATCTACATTATTTCCTATGATTCCAAAGTCATATGGCCAAACAGGAATAATAGAATTCGAAGAAATATTAATGGTATATTGAACTTGATTGTTATTGGTTTCATCTTCAGCTTCTTCTATGAATGATACTGGTAAATCAATTGAGATATCAAAAACATTTTGCCCTATGCTTTTCTCAGGAATATTTAAGATGTTGAATGAAATTGTATCTGAATTTTTAATTCCGTTAATCATTTTTGAGTAAAGAGTGTCTGTTCCGTCTGGGAAACTTTGTTTTACCTCCATATAAACCGAGTCACTAAAAGATTTACCAAGGTTTTGTACTAAAATATTCAGTTTGAAATCTGTTTGTGACAAATCCACTACGCTTGGTTCTGTCCAAATGCTATTTTGTTCAAGATATATTTCAGGGAAAGGGTGGTTGTTTACATTTACCGCAGGGTCGCCTTGCAATGACATTCCATTGTAATTTCCCTCAAATTTCGGATCCCAAAAAATATTTAAATTGTTGTTATCTAGTGAGTCAACTGCCATGACCATTTGTTGACCAATGGTTTTATGATAACCAAACTTACTTATCATTTTATACAGTGAGTTGGTGTAGTTATTTATGTAAGGAATAAATCCTTGCTTAATCGTTGAAATGAATCCAACTGCACCACTCTGAGTAGGTCTTATGAGTTGCTCAGCAAAGCTTAATGTATCAGGATTGTGAACATCACCAGAAAAACAGCCTAAACCAATTACTAAAGGATATTTTCCCAGATTATTCCAATTTTCAGGGTCATCAATATTTTGACTAAATCCCCCACCTGAAGAAGCATGTCCAAAAAAGGTCATTATGGAAAGACCTTCTTCAACAATTGTTTGGATTTCTTGAAATTCAAAAGGATTAATAACAGAACTAAATGGATCTTTACCAAAGGTCTGAACTTTTCCACCATACAAAGTATCTTCAATTATTGTTTTGAAAATATTTAGATTATTACTCATGTAAGCTTGTTCAGTACTGTCACTTCCTCCTGAAAAGTGGATGATATTTTTTTGCCATTTTTTATTTGCTATAGTGTATGGGCTATTCAAACCTTGATTACTTTCAAGTTCAATGACCTTATTTAAATAACTTTCCACAGCATAATTTCCTGAAACACTCAATCTACCAACTGGTAATGGATATCCTCTTTTCCCAGGAGAGAGACCAACTAATATGTGGTTATCAGAACTTGGATACCCCCAAGATGGCACAAGATTAATGGAATAGGACAGACTATCAAATCTGCACCCTGGACTAGTCTCATTATTGAACCTTACGGATTTTCCTATTAAAAAAAGATGAGATGGCCAAGATGGCCATTGGTCCATGGTGGATTTTATAAATCTTCTTATAGCCAAAGGATTTTTATAAATTCCACTTGCATATTGGTGGTATAGTTCTTCAACATCAACTACAATGGTATCATAATGATTAGATCGGTAGCTAGCATAATTTCTGGCTGAAGAAATTAGTTTTTTGTGAGTAACAATAACAAATGCACTATCTAACTGCATAGAAGTAAAGTCATTAAAGAATCCAGATTCATTTACTGGAGATATTGCAGAAATATTAATAATAGCAGATTCATCATAGAGAAATAATAAACTCGTATCGGATGAAGGTGGAGGGACTACTGCTTCCCACTGACCATTAATATAAGAAATTGGAATTTTTCTGTGAATATCATCTAACATTAAAAGCTTTGGATTACTTGATCCTGATATCATATTTGAAATGGTAAATCGCTGTTTTTGATTTGAAGTATATGGAATTCCAAAGTGAATATTAGAGTAATTGCTAAAATTGGTATTGTGTGGAAAACTTAAGCTTATTGATGCTACATTTTGATAGTCAGTACCTTGACCAATATTAGCAATACTATGCTTCACAGATGAGTTAGCAGCAATACTAGAGCTATTTATTTCAAATGGAATATGGAAAACACGGTATCCAAAATAGGAAGAATCAAAAATTAAATTACTATTTACATAAACTTGGGTATTGTGATTAAAACCATTCAAATTTGCTAATGGAGAGTTGGAACTAACAATATTTATTTCTCCAAAAGCATTGGGGCCTAAAGAATAATTATTTGAGGTATTTATATTTTCAGTATAATTTCCTCCAGTAGAGTGATTGCTTCCTGCCCATCCTTCACCAATATTATACTTGGGACTAGATAAACCACTTAATTGTTCACCCAATACATAGTTAGAATTGTATTTTATTAGTTTTGTTATCCAGCAATAATCAGTGGAGTTATAGTTAGTAAAATTAACATCTGTTTCAACTAATGTTCTTTTATTGTTAAAACTATTATTCCATGTAAAGTAATATCTTATGGTATCATTGAATAAGCTAAAGTAACTATCTGGAATATTTTGAATTGAATCATAAACAAGCTCATCTAGCCAACCGTCATTTTTTTCAGCATAAAATTCAATAAATTCATTAGGATCTAGAATCCCATTATTGTTTGGGTCATTGACTAAAACAGAAACTTCTTTTTCTTTTCCAAATAATTGAAAACTGCTGTGGTTAATTTGACTAATATCAATGCCTTGCTGAATTAAAGTATTATTAATAGTAGAATAATAAATACGGTGAACACCTGTTTCTACAATTGGAAAATGAAAATATTGTTGGTTATAATTGATCCATTCATTACCATATTGTTGCCCCTTGAATAAAAGTGAAGTCAACAATAAAAAAGCAAATAAGAAGATTTTATTATATGCTTTCAAGTCAATTAGGATTTAAATTGAATTTAAGTGAGAAAATATTACTGTATAATGCGACTGAGGCATCTCCAATATCTGTTAATGCGTATTCTAATGAGATTCCTTTGAGTTGAAGTCCAATTCCGATATTTGGTTGAACGGTATAGATTAATTTTCCAGTTAAATCTGGTGTTTTTTGAATGTTACCAATACCAGATCTTATAAAGACAATATTTTTTATGTTAAACTCTGCACCCAGGTGAGGGTCAATGGAAAATGGTTCACCAGAAATTAAAACATTTCTTCTTCCATCAGTTGTGATATCTGTATTAATCTCAAATAACAAGCTGAGGTCCTTTTTGAAGTTGAAATTTCTGCTTGCTCCTAGTATTACTCTAGGAAGGGAGAGCTCAATTCCGTTTTGAGGCAAGTCATTTCCAGTTAAATAAAATGTATTAATCATTTCATCTGTTAAGTGATAATTCCAAATATTAAAGGTAGAGGTTACATCTTTTGCAACTAATGCCAACTTCCAATCTTCTTTTTGATAGGTAGCAGATAAGTCTATACCAAAGCCCCATGCAGTTGCAAAATCACCAGCCTTTCGGTGAATAATTTTTGCTGAACCACCAACTGCTAAATTTTCATTTAGCTTTCTACCATAACTCAATAAAAATCCCATATCAGCAGCGCTGAAATAACTTATTCTGTCATAGTTTACATTTCCTTGTGCATCTATTAACTCTGTAGTGTTAGGGATATTATCTACTCCAAACCTTAAAAAAGAAAATGCAAATCCACTTTTTTTATCAATATTTTTGGCAATACTTCCAAAGTCATATTTGGCAATTCCTGCAAAATACTCTGCATGCATTAGCCCAATTTGAAGGTCACTATCGATATTGGTAAGATTGGCAGGATTCCAAAATCCAGACATTACATCGTCTGTACTTGTAATTACGGAATTTGACATACCTAATGATCTGGCGCCAACACCAATATTTAGGAATTCATTGCTATATTTTGGGGTGTTACTGCCTTGTGAAAATAAAATTAAAGGCATTAAAAATAAAAGCCAAAAAGTATATTTTTTCATGTTGTAAAATTAACTATTATTAGGTAAGTAAATACTTATTTTTATTAATTAGCTATTTAATCAACGATGTTTAGAGTATTTTAGTTTATATTTTAATGAAAAAACACCTGCCAAATATATTAACTTCACTAAATCTTCTCTCTGGTTGGGTTGCTCTTTATTTTACATTTGATGAACAGTTCTTTATTGCTGTAATCCTAATTTTAATTGCTTCCGTCTTTGATTTTTTAGATGGTTTTGTAGCTAAATTATTAAACGTTCAGTCTGAATTTGGCGCTCAGTTAGATTCATTTGCTGATTTGGTTACTTTTGGGTTAGCTCCTGCTGCTATTGTCTATAAAGTTTCTTCATTACAAGCCCATTTCCCACATGATTATATGTCTATTATTTTTTTTAGTTCTATTGGACTAATACCTGTTTTTGCCGCTTTAAGATTAGCAAAGTTCAATACAGAATTATCGAATTCAAGTTATTTTATAGGCCTGCCTAGTCCTGCTTTTGCTTTGATAGTAGCTGCTTCATCCACAACATATTTGTACTATATTGATTGGTTTTCAACTTTTTCAAATCATCAATTTATTTTTCCAATTTTGATGATTGCATTTGGGTTTTTAATGGTCACTAAACTAAATTTTATTTCGTTCAAATTTGAATCATTTGATTTTAGTTCTAATAAATTAAGATATGGACTTTTTATTAGCTCTATTATCGTTGCGGTCCTTTTAATTTTATTAGGAAAAGCAATATTGATTTCAGTAGTTGTTTTACTACTTTATATCATGTTTTCTTTGATTTTTAACTTGAGAGTATAAAATCAATTATTAAATCATTCTCCTTTTAAACAACTTTTTATTTTTGTAATTACCATTGATGAGGAGATTCTTTCCATAGATTCTCTTGCGCAATTTTCATCTTTAGGTTTGATTTTACCATAAACACTACATGGCCTACATGGCAATTGTTTGGTATCAATTTGAATAATATTTTCTTCATTAAATAATGGTCCAAATCCAAGATAAGGATGAGTTGGTCCCCAAATTGAAATTACTTTTGTATTGGTTAAGCTACTTAAATGCATATTTGCACTGTCCATTGTAATAAACAATTTTAAATCATTGATTAAGATAGATTGATCATTTATACTCAAGTTTTGGTCAACTAAACTACAATTCTTAAATTTTAATAGTTTTTCTTTAGCTAAATCAATTTCATTTTGACCAAAAGCAAAAATGATAAATTTATAATCTTCAAACTTCTGAATTATATCATTGTATTTTTCTAGTGGCCATATTTTACTTTTATGTGCAGCAAAAGGAGCAATACCAATTCTTTTGGTTTTATTTTTCGAAGTTTGAATATTTTTCTGAACAGATTGTTTTTCAATTTTAGGAAAATCTAGACTCAAGCATTTCTTATACCTTTCGGTAGTGTGGTCAAGTTTTTTAATTTTAATTTTCTTATTAATGATTTTACTTTTTATTCCTCTTTCCTTTTTAAATATTCTTATTTTTTTGGTTTTATTGGCTAATAAGATTCTTAATGCTTTTGTTCTTATTACATCGTGGAGGTCATAAATTACATCAAATTGTAAGTCTTTCAACTGTTTATTTAGAAAAAGATAAAGTTGACTGATACTTCTATGTTTATATTTAAGATCAACCCCTATAAATTTTATTCTTGGGTTGAAATTAAATAGATCTTGATATTTTTTATCTGAAACAACCCAAAGGTTAACTTCTTTGTAGTTTTCCAGAAGCAGAGTAATAACAGGTTGAGTAAGTATAACATCTCCTAGGGCAGAAAAACGAAATAGGATGATATTTTTATTATTTATTTTTTCGATAAAGCTCAGGATTTAGACTGGCATCATTGTACATTTTCATTTGCCTGTATACTTTCATTTTTTTAATACCACATCGGTAATCTTCAAGTAATTGATCAAATGAACCACTAAGGTCAATTTGTTGTAAGTTTAAAACATCTAATTTTTCTCGACATTCTAAAATATGGGTTTTATCTACATCTTCTCTTAAAACTTGTTCATTCATGTGAAATATTTTAAGACATAAAATGGATAATCGATCAACTACCCATCCTGGGCTCTCCGTATTCATTTTTAATGCATTTTTACTTGTTGATTCAAATAAATTAAAATAATAATCATCAATCTTCTCCACCATGTCTGTTCGGTTTTGATTAGATTTATCTATTCTCTTTTTTAGGGCAAATGCATCTTTTGGATCCAGTTCAGGTATTCTAATAAGGTCCTCTAAATGCCATTGAACAGTATCAATCCAACATTTTTCATACATCACATTTTCTAATGACTTTTCATCATACGGATTAGACATTGGAGTATTTACATTTTCAGTTACATGAAAATCATCAATTGCTTTTTCGAAAATTTCGTTACAATTTTTTGCTATCATTTTAAATGGGGAAATAAAACTGATTTTAACTCTGTTGCATCTTCAGGATTTAATCTTCCTGCAAGTACTAAACTAAGTTGTTTTCTTCGTAATGCAGAATCAAATCTATCTTTTTCTTCTTGTGTCTCAGGAACTAAAGGAGGAACACCAATTGGATTTCTATTTTGATCAATTGCCACAAAATTATAAATTGCTTCATTGCATTTTTTCTTGCTTCCATCTGAATTCTCAACGAAGACATCAACAAAAACTTCCATTGAGGAATTGTATGATCTACTCACTTTTGCTTGAAGAGAAACGATTTCACCAGCAAATATTGGCTCATCAAAAGAAACATTATTAATTGAGGCGGTAACTACAACTCTTCCAGAATGTTTATGTGCAGATATACTTGCAATTTCATCCATCCATTCTAAAAGTCTTCCGCCAAATAAAGTATTTAGTGGGTTGGTGTCATTTGGAAGAACCATTTTTGTTTGAATCGCTAAAGATTCAGTTGCTTTTTTCTTTGAATTAGTCATTATTGCATGTAATTATTTTGATAACGGTTTTGATCCTCAGGATTTAACTTTGGAGTTAAGCAATCTAAGCCCGATGAACGTTTAAGCCAAAGTATTCTAATTTTGAGTAAAATGGGTCGATATCTACTATTAAAAATACCATAGGTTGATTTTCCTTTTTCCCATTCTTTAATATTAATAATTGGGGTTTCAATTGTAGGAATCACAAATAGTCTGTTTTGAAATTTCATTCCATATCCTAATTTTAAGTGAAATGAAAATAACAATCTTTCAGTATTTTCAGGTGTAATAAGGTCTTTGTTATTTTCAAATAACTTATAATCTAAATTGGCTCCAATGCTTGATTGAATAAAACGCCTGCTTGTTAGTTGTTTAATATTATTGATATTGTAATTTAAGCTGAGATATCTTTGTTTAAATATTGATTTATTGCTTCTGTTTATTTCGCTGCCAGAAAGTTTCTTATAGCTCAGTCCATAATCCATATAATTAAAAACATTTCCACCGCCTTCAAAGATATGATACATGCCTGCTTCAATTATAAACCCAATTCTTCCATTGGCATTTATATTATCTAGATTGTTACCACCTAACTTTGAAATTTCATTGGGCAACATGTAGGTTAGTCCAGGGCTAAAATAAAAGTGTTTCATTTTAAATGAACCATTAAAATCAACCAACGGCATATTTTTTCTTTGATACATTTGAGCATTAACAGTCCATGTGAAAAATAAACTAAGCAGAAAAAAATACCTGACTAATGAGTTCATATAAGAGATAAGATTTTATTTTCAATTTCAACGGAATCCCAATTGGTTTCAATATCAGGGTCTTTTAAAACTTGTTTCATAATGGCATCTTGTTTTTTACCTTGGGCATAAGCTTTTGAATAAGGAATGTGGCTGAAAGTAACTTGACTGTAAAGCGGCATCCATTTATCAGGATGTTTTTCATGAAGTTTAGCTTCAATTTTCTTTTGCAATAAGAACTGCTCATCAGCAACGTCGGCACTCATTACATAATAGTTATCTAAAGATAGGTCTTGTAGCGCATCTCCATCAGGTTTTCTTTGTTTTGAATAAACTTCAAATGTTTTATCCCAATCTTGATGTTCGCTGTAAATATCCCACATTACAGAACAATCTTCAAAACCTGCATTCATTCCTTGACCATAAAAGGGAACAGTTGCGTGAGCAGAATCCCCCATTAAAGCAAATTTCCCAGCAGTCCAAGGATGGCACCTTACAATCGATAAAGATGAAAGAGGATGTTGGTGCCAGTTTTCAATTAAATTAGGCATCAAGTCATAAAAATCAGGAAAAACTTCTTTAAAAAAACGATCAATTTTCTCATCTGAGTCCAAGTCATTAAATGCATATTCATGATTGTCGTATGGCATGAATAACGTGCATGTGAAAGAGCCGTCTTCATTTGGAAGAGCAATTAACATAAATCGACCTCTTGGCCATATATGAAGTGCATTTTTATCAATTTGATAATTTCCATTTGAATCTGCAGGGAGTAATAATTCCTTATAACCATCTTCAATAAAAAACTGACTGTAATTGAATCGGTCAAGTTTTTGCATTGCATTGTATCTTACTGCGGAAAAAGCCCCATCTGCTGCAAAAACTAAATCTGCATTATCTTCAATAACTTCATTAGTCAAAAGGTTCTTCAATGTTATTTTTCCGTTTTCTAAGTCAGCATCTAGACATTGATGGTGGTAATGAATATCTGCATTCCCTTTATTTTCAGCAATATCCATCATGATGGCATTCAAATGTCCTCTTGAAACAGAATATATAGCCTCATCTTCTTTACCATATGACTGATATGTTAATTTTCCATCCAAGTCATGCATTATCCGTCCGCTCATTGGGATGGCAATTTTTCTTATTTCTTGATCTACTCCAGCATTTTCTAATGCTTTCCAACCTCTACTGGAAAGTGCTAGATTGATAGATTTTCCTGCAGATATTTCAGCCTTTCTGATATCTGACCTTCTTTCATAAATCTTTACCTTATATCCAGCTTTAGCCATGTAAACAGCCCATAATGAACCCACCAGTCCAGCGCCAACTATAATTACTTTTTTTTCCATCTTTTTCTATATTCTGAGTTGTCAAATTTATTTGGATTGGATTTATTGTGTGATGAGAAAATACTATTAGAAAACCTCCATACAAATAATCCAATAATAATTGTTCCAAAAGTCAATACTGATATCTTAAATTGAGGATCAATAGTCATTTTATAGTGATTTTTTTAATATTTCTCCAAATCTATAAACGTCCTCATAGTTGTTGTAAAGTGGAACTGGAGCAATTCTAATAACATTAGGTTCTCTCCAATCAGCTACGACGCCATTTTTAGAAAGTAGATCAAATAATACTTTATTAGACCCATGAGCAACAATTGACAATTGACAGCCTCTTTGGTTAATATCTTTTGGGGTGATAATCTCAAGACAATTATTATTCTGTTCGCTTATTTCATTGATAATAAATTCTAGATAGTTGGTAAGAGAAATACTTTTATTCCTTAACTTATCCATTCCAGCTTTTTCAAAAATTTCTAATGAAGCCAAATGTGCTGCCATTGAAATTACAGGAGCATTTGACAATTGCCAACTTTCTGCCGTAGGAATGGGTGAAAACTGATCAGGCATTTTAAATCTATCTTCCTTATTGTGTCCCCACCAGCCAGCAAATCGAGGAATATCGGGATTGCTTACATGCTTTTCATTAATATAATATCCACTAACTCCGCCAGGCCCAGAATTTAAATATTTGTAAGAACACCATGCAGCGAAATCAACTCCCCATTCATTTAGTTTTAAATTAATGTTCCCAGCAGCATGAGCAAGATCAAAACCAACTTTTGCTCCTTGCTTGTGACCAGCTTCAGTGATTGATTTCATATCAAAAATTTGCCCCGTAAAATAATTTACTCCACCAATCATGACCATACTCAATTCATCTCCTAATTCTTCAATTTTAGAAATAACATCTTCATTTCTTATGAGATAATCTCCTTCTCTAGGGCCAATTTCGACAATACATTCTTTAGGGTCTAAATTGTGAAATTGAACTTGACTTTGAAGCGCATATTGGTCGCTTGGGAATGCCTTTTTTTCACAGATAATTTTTTTTCTTTTTCCATTAGGTCGATAAAAAGAAACCATTAAAAGATGAAGGTTAGTTGTAAGGCTGTGAGTTACTGCCACTTCATTTGTCTTTGCACCAACAATATTTGCAATTTTTTCTGTAAATAATTCATGATAAGGCATCCATGGGTTGGAGGCATAAACATGACCTTCAACTCCAAATTTGGCCCAATCATCTAATTCTTTTTGGATGAAAGATTGAACTGACTTTGGTTGAAGTCCCAAGGAATTACCGGTAAAATAAATCACATCACTTTGAGTAAATGTGGGTAGATAAAAAAGTTTTCTAAAGGACTTTAATTCATCATTTTGATCAAGTTTTTTTGCACAGTCTAAAGAAAATTCCCAATTAGTCACGATATTCGATATCAAATAATTATTATCGTGCAAATATAGTTGAATTAAAGGGAGACTTATAAAAATGTTTAATTTGTTAAATGATAGATCAAAAAAACTTTTTTTAAATGCAAAAAAAGTAATACCAGGAGGGGTAAATTCGCCAGTAAGAGCTTTTAAATCTGTTGGTGGAGATCCAATTTTTATTAATCACGCCAATGGTGCTTATTTGTACGATGAAGATGGTAATAAATATATAGATTTTATTTCTTCTTGGGGACCTATGATTATTGGTCATGCACATCGTGCAATTACTGATGCCATTGAAGCTCAAGCAACAAAAGGAACTTCATACGGAATTCCAACAGAATTAGAAACTAAGATGGCTGAATTGGTAGTTTCATTAGCTCCAAATATTGATAAAGTTAGATTTGTAAATTCTGGTACCGAAGCCTGTATGAGTGCAATAAGATTGGCAAGAGGGTTTACTAAAAGAGATAAAATAATTAAGTTTTCTGGCTGTTATCATGGTCACGCTGATCCATTTCTAATTCAAGCAGGCAGTGGAGCTTCCACTTTTGGGACACCAAATAGTCCAGGAGTAACAACAGCAAGCGCTTCTGATACTTTACTTGCTGATTACAATAATCATAAACAAGTTGAAAAATTATTTGAAGAGTATGATTCACAAAT
>MDTB01205499.1_pt1 | contig 11196 bp, 10 predicted proteins | sample 811161 | NCBI WGS metagenome assembly MDTB01 (sample SAMN05326650, study PRJNA326480) | marine metagenome | isolation source: seawater | place: Mediterranean Sea | collected 2009
GAAAAAAGACATTATTATTTTATTGAAGAATAAATATATTTATTAATATATATATGTTTGATCTTTATGATATTTATGATACATCTGAAATTACTATAATAACCTTAATAGTATTCATATTTGTTCTGGTGTTGATTGTATTTATGTTATTTTTGTTTTCAAAGGGAAGCAATATCAGTCTGCCAGTTGAATTACCTAAAAGTATTGACTATGAAAAAAAATATAATGATTTAATAGAAAAAAAAGGTGAAGTCCCACAAAATCAAGTCAAATATTCTCCATCTGAATTTTCAACTCTTTTAAAATATAATCCAATCCTACCATATAGTGCTTTTACATGGGATATAATTAATAATGCTTATTTAGATTTTAACGAAAGATCTAATTATGATGACAGATATTTCTCATTAGATAATTATGATAATATTTATCAAACTTCCAATAATAATAATAATCCTGTATCAAACCTTAATTCAAACACAGATAAATTAAGTCGAATTATGGAAAACGTTGATAGATATAAAAGAGGTGATAATAAAAATGGTCTGCTTGATGAATCATACAAGGACAATAATAAATATTAAATTTGATATTTATAATTACAACATTTTAAAAATGTATATTCATAATTTATTACTAAAAAACTACATTATCTGCAGAAATTATGAAAAGATTTATCAAGAAAAAATAAAATGTAAAAAAAATTATAATATATTTATAAACTATTTAAATTTTAAAGGATATTATTTAAAATAAGTATCGATATCGTCGTCTAATATTTTCTTTTTTTCTTTATTTGACAGAGATAACCAAATTAGAGATTCAAACATATTTTGGTTAGCGAATGATGGTGTCTCAATATAAAAGTCACGGATGTCTTCATATGAATTATTAATGATATCATTCATACGATCATTATATTTTTCAAGATTATTATTATGAATTTTTACAATATTATCACATTGTTTAACGGCATCTTCCATTTTATCTAGTCGTCTTTGTAATTTGCCTTCATCTGATAATTTTTCATATGATGGAGTTTTTTGAATGGATGTGGCTAATTTAAGTGGATCCCAATATTGATTTGTATTCATATTTATATTATAATATCTTTTTATTTTTAAATCAAATTTATTTATAATATATATATATATATATGATATACAAGTTTAAAGACACCCAATTACAATTAACATGCATTAATTTAACAGAAGAGATAAAACGTGGTGAAATATTGTTAAATTATCCTGAAATAACTGTATTTAATAGTAGTATATTACCTATTAAAGGAACAGAAAATTTTTTAGTGGCGAGTAGAGGATGGTATGGTAATGTTCGTTCTTGGGATGGGATAAATTTTGTAATATTATCAATATTTAATAAACATATGAAGAAAATAAAACAAAATATACTAGATGTTGATAAAAATATATTAAACGAAAATATAGTTAAAAGAAAAGTTTTAAAATTTAAAAAATTTAAAAATGAAAAATTTGTTATTCATGAAGATAGAGCAGGCCGTTTAGGTGGTCCTGAAGATCCGCGTTTATTTTATCATGGTAAAGATATTTATATATTAGTAAATCAATTAAATCGAAGTAGTGAATATTCTTCACCACCAAGACATATGTTTGTATCTAAAATAAATATGGATACTCTTGAATATAAAAACAGATGGCAAAAATCTGAAGGAGCACAAGAACACAAAAAAACATCTTTATGTGAAAAAATATCAACAAGTTTTGAAAAAAATTGGGGGTCATTTAATTACAAAAACAAATTATATATGTTATATGATATAAATCCATTAAAAATTATGGAGGTCGATAAAGATTTTAAATGTAAATTAGTATGTAATATTGAAGATAAGATTTTAAAAAAAATAGATCAGAGTTATCCTGATCTTGGTTTTCATTTACGAAATTCAACAAATCTTGTTAAACTAAGTGGTAGCAAATATCTTGGATTAGGTCATGCTGTATTAGATTATAAAGGTCATACTGATATAAATAAATTACTCATTCCATCTTTAAAAAAATCATCATATTCTGAAGGTGATAAAGAATATTTTAAACGTTTCTTTAAATTGTATACAGGATTCTTTTATATATTAGATATGAGTAAAAAAGATATTGTAAGTTTATCACCATTCTTTCAATTACCTAACTTCGAATCAAAACAAGAATTAATATTCTTTCCTTGTAGTATATTTATTGATAAAAAAGATTTTGTAAATATTTCATACAGTATTGGTGATAATAGATCATATTTTGTTAAATTACATCTAAATCTCGTTAAGATATCACTTTATGATAAAAAAAATATAGATTTCCAAGTTAATCACAATATTAATCCAAATTATTATTTAGAATTGATAAGAAGTATCAGAAAATTAATGGGATATTCAATATCTAAACGAGAGTATTATAAATTTAAAGATATTAGTAAAACTTTAAAGACTGGGAAAAAATCATTTAATAAATCATCCAAGAAAACAAAAAGAAAACAAAGAAATTAAGATACAATAATCTTTATTAATTCTCCGATTATGTAATCTTCCGATAGTTTGGATTCAGGAATATCTCCAGCATCGGGTAATATATCTTGGTTATCATTAAATATTGGTGTCTGCCCTCGTCTAAAAGCATAATCTTGATTTGTAGATTGTAGGTGTATTGAGTTAACCCACATTTGTTTGTGTTCTCTATATTCAGATGGTATACTATTTTTTGGTTTATTTGCCCATAAATTCCACGTTAAAGTATTACCGGTACTCAACATTCCATATAGTATATAATTACCGATATTAAAGACTAGTTCATTTATTAAGTCTCTTTTATCATCATTTGTTTTAATAACATTACCCACTACTGCCTCTAAATTACCTAATACACAAGAGTCATTATGTTTTGTAAATTCAGGTTCTGTAAAATTTGGACTCAAGTGAGGTCTTATTCTAATATGAAGCATACTACCTCGATTATTAATATTCCATTCATTTTCTTCTTTTTGAGTTGGAAAATCTTTACCAGTTACATCTCTCCATTGTTGTAAATGTATTTTATCATAGGTTTTAACTTTTACTGCATTCTGTTTACTATCAGGTAAATTATAAAATCCCGCACTATTTAACATAAATTTAGCACTATCTGTAAAGTCTATCCAAACTTTAACAATAACTTCAATATCCACCAACCAAGTATCTTTTTGTGATTCTAATTTTTGCATATTTTGTCCACCATCATTATTTCCAAAACATTCATATACTTCTGGTATTATATCACCTGTTTCAGCATGTCTCGCTGGTTCTGTTGAAGCACATAATTCACTATTTAAATCAGTATAATCATAATGTTTTTTTCCATCGGGTGTAAATGGTTTACAACCATCGGCATTTAATTTAGTTTCATTTACGAAACCTCTTACATTTAATACTGTAACTTCAGTATTAAAAGTCCCAAAATCCCAACCGTCTGGAAATCCCATATTTTCTATTTTATCAGAACTAAAATTTAATCTCCTTCCAAGTTGTGGACATATCAAATTATATACTTTACCTTCACCATCAAATCCAACTCTAGATATATCAGACCCCCATCTCATAAAAACTCTTCCATCTTGTCCCCCATAATTACTAAGTATTCTATTATTAAAAACATCTACAGGCAACCATGAAAATTCTGGATAGATTATACTCATTTCTCTAGTAATATGTGATAAAGGACCATCTACAGATAAATCTTGATTATTAATAAATTGTAAATTGTCTATATTATTATTTATATTATTAGCAAATGTACCTGGAACACCGTCTGGATACTGATCATTTAAATTAGCTTCCTCATTGTGACAACATTTTTCATAATTATCATCTATACTGCATCTTAAATATGATATAGGTCCATTTGGGTTCGGATTATCAGTTTCAACCTTCCCACAAGTTCCTTCATTCCATCTACATATATATGCATTATATTTATCTGGTCTATTCGGATTAAATTTAATATCTAACATATTATTACATTTTTCTTCAGTTTGAGCTGCTATACAATTAAAAAAATATCCAAATGGATTATCAGAATCAGTCCATCTTTCAGGACTATTCAAAAAGGTTTTGTCTAATGAATTTTGATCAATATTTATGCAACTTTCTAGTCCTTCAACAACTTTAGAATTATCACATCCACAATAACTTCTCATTAACATAAATATTAGTATACCGAATATAAAACAAATAAATATGCACAATATTTGACGTTCCATTTATAATATATATATATATTTAAATTAATGATTTAATAAATCATCCAAGAAAACAAAAAAGAAAACAAAGAAATTAAAATAAATTATATTATATATATATATGTTAGTTGATAAGCGTTGTAAAAAAGGTTCGGATAATGATAAAGTCGGATGTGATTTAGGATACAGAAGTCATACCAATCGCACTAAATCAAAAAAACAAGTTAAGTGTAAAGGTTCTATGAATTTCAAGAATAATGAATATAAATTAGATTGTAAACCCGATAAAACTGAAGATATTTTTTGTAAATTCAGTACATCGCTGGATTTTACACCGAGAGGTAAGAGACATTTAACTAATAAAAGATATAAGAAAAAAAGAATGGCATATCTAAATTGCGTTCAAACTTCAAAATCTATTAAAAAATCTAAATCAAATTCTAAATCTAAATCTAAATCTAAACAAAAAGAATTAAATAAACAATATGAATTATTATTAAATAGTCTTTATGATTATTTCAAAGATAAAGATGAAGAATTAGAAAAATTTTTGAAGGACCGAAAAACAAAATGGACTAAATCGAAAAAAGCAACAGAAGCATCTATTAAATCATTATTAATAAAGACAGGATATCAATATATTCCTAAAGGTTTTCAAAATATATTAGAAGGTGGTAAATATAAATTAAGATAATTCTCTAGCTGATGGGTCTTTTTCATCGGTCCAATTAGGTAACCAAAAATATGGTATCACATTTGCTTTACCCGGATAGAAACCATCAAATATTTTTCTGTAAAAATAACTTTCTTTTAACACGGGTGGATTGATTTTATAAGTGTTTTTATGTCTATCGAATTCTTCATCAGTAATTATTTTGTCAACATATTCTTGAATTACTTTATGCCAAGATCTATCTTCTGAAGAACATCCGTCTGAAAATGCTTCTTTAGGTCTCCACAATACTGTATTTGGGATAATATTTTCTTTTTCAAATGCTTTTCTCAGTAAATATTTTTCTGGTAATCTATTATCTGAATTATACATTTTTAAATTAGGGTCAATACTCATATAATATTCAACAAATGATTTATCTAAGAAAGGTGTTCGGGCTTCAAGGCTCCATTTGGATGATACAGATCTATCTGAACGAAGAACATCAAAATACTGAATATTTTTAACTAATTTATTACATTCACTATTAAATGATTTTGAATCTGGTGCCTTACAGAGATATCTATATCCCGATTGTTCATCACTTCCATCACCATTGAAAAGAACAACTACATCAGTATGTTCTTTAATATATTTTGCTACTAAATAATTACCTACACTAGCACGAACAGTTGTTGTATCATATGATTCTATATTATAAATTACATCTGGGATTGCTTTAAGAAAATCTTCTTCGGTGCATTCTATTGTATAATGATCTGATTCGATATGATTAGCGACTGTTTGTGCATGATATAAATCAGTTGATCCTTTAATGCCGATAGAAAATGTCTTTAATGGAGATTTTATACCTTTTTCTTTATATAATTTACTGATAATACCACATACTAAACTACTATCTAATCCCCCACTTAATAATGCACCTATGGGTCTATCAGATAATAATCTTTTTTTTACAGAATTAGTTAATTTATTACGAATACAAGATAAAATAAAATCTTCAGGTTGAAATTTATTTATTTTAAATTCTGTTTTGTGATATTTTTTTATCATAAAATAATTTTCATTATATTCTAAATATGATCCAACATCAAACTGTTTTACATTAACACATTTATCATGAATTGCTTTCATTTCTGATGAAAAAAAATATTCTCCTTCTAATGTCTGACCTATAAATAAAGGACGAACACCATACGGGTCTCTTGCAACATAAACGGTTTTTCTAGTATCATCATATAAAACAAATGAAAATACACCATCTAAAAGTTGACAGGTTTTTTCAATACCATACAATAAATATAAATGTAAAATAACTTCACAATCAGATGAAGATTTAGTCACAAATAAATGTTCTTCTCTTAATTTTGTATGATTATATATTTCACCATTACATATTAAATACATTGATCCTAATTTAAATGGTTGCATTCCATTATCAGATAAATCATTTATTGCTAATCTATGAAATCCTAATACAACATTATTCACTTTTATAATTTGTGATGAATCGGGACCTCTTGATTTAATTTTATTAAAATTGTCTAATAAATCTTCTTTTGAATATTTATTACCGATGTAAGAAAATATACCACACATATTATATGATATTATAAATATATCTTTAATTATTTAACCATATTTTTTAAATATTCTTCTAAAACTTTCATTAATCTATCTGCTTTGTATGAATCATTACCAACATCTTTTAAATTAGATTTAAGGTTTATCTTTTTATCATTTGTTAGTAAAGTGAATCCTTCAGTAATATTACTTTCACATTCATATTTATTATTATCCCATTCACAATTATCTATTTCATTACAACTTTCATTATATTTATTTGATAATGTTTCCATAATTTCTTCCATTTTATTATTATTCATATTTTCATTATTTCCTTGATCCATAAATTCATTTCGAAATTGCTGAGTTATTTCGTCACATTCATCATCAATATTATTAGTGCTAAGAAATGTTGTAACACCCATACCTCCTGTTTCATATTGTCCAGCAGCGTTATTTATATTTTCTTCACATATTTCTTTATTAGACATATCCCCTGTTACATTTTCATCTCTAGTTAAACATTTGTTAGTTCCATATTCACCACACCAAATACAATTTTCATCGTCACAATCCGGTCCACTTGTTGCAAATGTACATAAATCAACGCCTGGTCCACCACCATCAACAGAAGAAGGAGATGGAGATGGAGATGGAGATGGAGATGGAGATGGAGATGGTTCTGATACACATTTTCCTGAACTGAAATCATAAAATGGTTTTTCTTCGTTACATTCGGGTGTAAAACACGTTTCATCATCCTCACCATCATCAAAACATTGGTCATAAAACCAGATACGATTAATAATTATATATAAAAACACCATCATAATTATAAATACATATACAGAATCTCCTAATGTTTTAAATAATCCGTAAATATTAATATAAATAAACACTATTATACATGCATATAATATAATATAAATTATTAAATATATAAGATACCATACACTCATTGTCTTTCTACCATCTTCTCCATCAATGCATCCGTTAAATTTATCAATAAAATCAAAAAATGGTGGATATATTGATTTTATTATATCAATGTGTTTGATATTTATGACTAAATAATATATTGTCATAACAAACATAATTAAAATATAATATTTCAATTTGTTGAAATTTTCTGGATTATGATTACCACTTATATTGAATTTAAAACAATCAACCATATATTATAGATTATATATTAATTTAATTTAGATTTAAAAGATATATTTTATAAATATCTACTAGTTTGGGGGTCGGAGCTGGGTCGGGGATATAAATTAGTCGCCACGTGGTGTTATCCCCTTAGTAATATAAATGATATTTGATATTATAAAATACAAACCATATACTAATAATACACCATTAAATACATTATTATCTTTACCCATAAAAATATAAACACCTATTACTACTAATCCACCTATTATATTTAATACCATACCCAGACCCAAGCCGGTATTCCATTTTATTGTATCAGTTAACCATCTGGGTGCAAAATCTTCGTTTAATCTTGATGTTTCAGGTGTTGACGTATTGTCCTGATCTCCAAATGTGGGCCTGCTGTTATTTGAGTCTTCATTATCTGGATCAGGTTTTAAAGAATTAAAATCTCTATCATAACATTCACCATCTTCACTTTTATAATATCTTGCTTCAGATGGATTATTTTTACTACATAAAGTAAATCTAGTGCATACTTCTGATTTACATTTTATTAAATCAATCGCTTTATCAATAATTTTATATAATGTCATCAATAATACATAAAGAAAATATATATTTAGAAAGCTCGTAAATCCTGTCAGTAATGTTTGCCCTACATATTTTGCTCTTCCCCATGGTAATAATTCTTTAATAACCTTTTTTCCTCCATCTACTGTTTTTTCAACGAAATCTTTACCTGATGTTGGTATAACAAAATTATTAATAAAATCGACACCATTGAATTTGATAAATATAAATATACAAAATGATATGACCCAATAAACAAATCCACTTATAAAATCATTGTATTCATGTCTTGAAATATTTTGATTACACCGGACCAGAATAGATTTATCTATTAGATGTTGCGCACGTGTAGTTGTTATATAAAATATGATAAATAATATTATAAATGGATATGTTTTAGATACAATCAAATCTTGATCTGAAAAACATTTTTTGACAGCTTCAATTGTGCGTAGTGTATCTGATGTTGGTTTAGATTTTACATTAGATTTTACATTAGCTGTTTCACCTGTTTTTGGTTGATCTGCCATATATATTCTATTATAAAAAAATTATCAAATAGGTCCAATTTCTTCCCATAATTCATTGTGACATTTTAAATCACAGCAAAACCAAATAAAAAATTCTTTTATCTTTATTAAATAGTCACAAAACATTTATATTAAATTATTTTATTTTTTTAATATATAATGAACTTTAATAAATTATGTAAACCATTTTTAATTTATATCGTATTTAGTATAATAATAGCTATATATCAATTTACAAGTCAATCATACAAAAATATTAATAAAATTGCTTTAAAATCTATAAAATTGAATCAAACACACAACGAATATGTGAATAAAATATTTCCCGATAGTGTGAATATGAATAAAATTCTCAAACATCAATTAAAACATCCTAATTATATTTACACATATCTTTCAAGTAATTTATTAATGTTCGTAGTTTTGTTTGTTTTATGTGAATTTAATCATATGAATGCTGCATGGATTATATTAATCATATCTATAGTGTTTCAAGTTATTGTAACATATTTTATGTCATATATTTTTGACGAATATGGTGATTTAATTTTAAAAGAAATGAAAAAAAATAAATAGATAATATATAATGAATTATACTGATAAAGTAATAAATATTATCGATAATTTAGATATGCCTGATAATATGAAAGGTAACAAAGAAATATTAAAATCACGGTTTGTAGAAGAAGTCGCTTATTATGAGAAAAAAAGAGATAAAACTAAAATATATTATAATGTATTTAGATTTATTGTTACTACTGGAAGTATTCTGTTACCTGCTCTGTTATCTATTGGTCAGATGGATCCAAATAAATTACCCAAGAATTTTGATCAAATATCATATTGGTCAACATGGTCTATATCTTTATTAGTGACAATAAGTAATGGATTTTTGCAATTATTTTCATTGGATAAAAATTATTTTAATTATTCACTAGTAGTCGAACAATTAAAAACAGAAGGATGGCAGTATTTTGGATTATCTGGAAAATACGAAGATCATGATATACATGATAAAGAATCATATAAAGATTTTTGTAAAGCAGTGGAAAACATTAAACGGAAACAAGTTGAAAATGAATTTCAAGGAAAAGGTAATTCAACAAAGAAAAAAAAAGGCGATGATAAACAATCACCTTTATTAGAATTTGACTTTGATGGTAAAATGAAAGAATTTATGGATAAATCTAAAAATAATGATATGTTTAAACCAATAGTGCAAACTGTTAACCATGTGAGCAATATTGATAATATGGTAGATAATTTAAAACAAAAAGTAGTAGATAATGTTGTAGATAATATTACAGGTGAAGTGAAAGGTAAAGTAGATGAAATTAAAAGACAAGTTAATGATACAATTATAGAAGCGAATAATATTGATGTAACTGTCCCTAATAGAGATATACCTGATCAAATTTCAGAACAATGACCTGCTTTTTTACCTTGTTTTTTTACCCATTTACAACCGTCTTGTTCTTCACATTTAGGATCTATTGTTTTCCTATATGTTTTACATTTACCTTTCCCCTTTTTGGGTTCAGATATTTTTTTTAATACAACTGATTTATCTTTTTCAAAACAACCATTTCCTTTACCTGGAACCCATATACATCCTTCTTGTTCTTCACATTTTGGATCTTTGCCTTTTTTATATGGAATACCTTTACTATCTTTTTTACATTTATTTGATTTATCTTTTATTTTATCTTCTGTTTTTAATTCTGATATGTCTTTACACCCATTTCCTCTACCTGGGACCCATTTACATCCCTCCACACCATTACAACCTGGTGGAGGAGATTTCATCTTGTATTTGCTACAGATTTTTTTTGTTTTATCCGATTTTATATTTAAATTCAATGGTTCAGATTTTTTTGTGGGTTTATCGGAAGTATTACTCGATTGTGATCTTAATGAATATCTTGATCCAATTGATTCGTGTGATTCTGATGATTCTTGTTGTTCTGATGATTCGGATGATGGTTTTGATTTCGGTTTATTAGATTTTTGAATACGTGGTTTTTTATCAGGTATATCAGATGATGATGATAATAACATATAACTTGGTTCTGACATAACAGAATCTATTGAATCATTTATAGATTCTAAAGCTGATTTAGATTTAGATTTAGATTGTGATTTAGATTTAGATTTAGATTTAGATTTAGATTTAGAATTAGAATTAGATTTAGAATTAGAATTAGATTTAGATTTAGAATTAGAATTAGATAAAGATAAAGAATTAGAATTAGAATTAGAATTAGATAAAGATAAAGAATTAGATAAAGATAAAGAATTAGATAAAAATAAAGAATTAGAATTAGAATCAGATAAAGAATTAGATTTAGATAAAGAATTAGAATTAGAATTAGAATTAGAATTAGAATTAGAATTAGAATTAGAATTAGATTTAGATTTAGAATTAGAATTAGATTTATCTAATTTATTATATCTTTGAAC
>MDTB01048079.1_pt1 | contig 11195 bp, 9 predicted proteins | sample 811161 | NCBI WGS metagenome assembly MDTB01 (sample SAMN05326650, study PRJNA326480) | marine metagenome | isolation source: seawater | place: Mediterranean Sea | collected 2009
TCTCTTCTCAATTTTTTCATCTTGTATAATTGTATCAAAAACATCTGCTGGATTTGGGTATAAGTTTTTTATTATGTATGTATATGATCTACTATGTATGGTTTCCATAAAGTCCCATGTTACAATAGCACCTTCTAGTTCAGGTAAAGAAACAAAAGGTAAAAATGCCATACATGGTCCTCTGCCTTGTACACTATCTAACATAGTTTGATATTTTAAATTAGATGTAAATATAAACCTTTGTTGTTCAGGTAATTCTTGGAAGTCGTTTCTGTCTTTTTGTAAAGATACTTCTTCAGGTCGCCAGAAATATCCTAATTGTTGTTGTGTTAACTTATCAAAGATAGGATATTTCATTGTATCATATCTTTGTACAGCAAGATCAGGACCAAAAAACATTTGTTGTTTTGTGGCGTCTAAATTTTTATCTTTGTTAAAAACAGTTTTACTCATTATAGTCCTTTTTAGTTTCTACATCTCTTTCTTTATCTTCATAAAAGTAATCATTACTATCGCCAAACGCCCATTTCTCTTCTTGTTCACAAAAGAAATATCTAGTAGAGACTTGAAAGTCTGGTCTTTTTAGTTCTTTAGGTGTTAAACTTTGTTCATACCATAACATTCTATTATTAGGTTGAGCAAAGAATTGACCATTATCTAATTTGCCAAAGTTATGTTGTTTATGTTCACTAGGTACTTCACTTGTACCTGTATTTACACCGTTAGGATCGCCATGACAACTATCTATTGTAAATAAGTATTCGCCACCTATTTTCTTGCCACCCTTTAACATAATTTTTACATCACAATTTTTTAATAATGATTTAGACCACACTTGAATATTATTACTAAAGCCATCCCATAGTTCTAGTGTGCCTAATGGCAATTGTTCATCTTGTTTTATATCTTTTTTCCATACAAAAGCAGATATAGGAAACTTATCAAAACAAGCACCATAATCTGGTAAGTATGCCTCAAACATTAAAGCACGACCTTGTATTGATTTAACTGCTAATAAAACACATTCAACAAATTCTCCATGACCTTTTTCTAAATCATGTAAATATTCTTTTTTAACGAAACACTTTATATAAGGTATATTTGCTACAAAATTCATTATATTGTACAAGACTCACACGCCTCGTCCTCCTCTTTAGTTTTATCTTCTTCAGGTACATTATCATTGAAGCCAATAGGGTGAGTAGGTTCATCTACGTCTTTTTTGGCGTCATAAGTGTTTTGATAATATGAAGTTTTCCAACCAAGTTTATATGTGGTCAATAAGTCTTGTGCCATTACTGACACTGGTACTTGTCCGTCTTCAAAATGCTCAGGATTGTACGACCAGTTTCCGCTAATTGCCTGGTCAAAATACTTTTGCATTACTGACACTATATTTATATATCCTTCCATTCCCTTCATATCCCATAATAACGTGTAATTGTTTTTATGTCGTTTGTAATCTGGCACAACTTGTTTTAATGGACCTTTCTTACTTTTCTTTACACTTAAATAATCTCTAGGTGGTTCTATGCCGTTTGTAGCGTTAGAAACCACACTAGAGGATTCTGATGGCATTTGAGCAGATAAGGTGCTATGTCTTAATCCATGCTCTTTAATTTCTTTTCTTAACAACTCCCAATCATATGTAAGTGTTCTCTTGTTTACAAGTTCATCTACATCTTTTTTGTAAGTGTCAATAGGAAGAACACCATCGGAATATTTTGTTTTTTCAAATGCTTCACATTTGCCTTTTTCTTTAGCAACTTCTACGGAAGCCTTTAGTAAATAATATTGAAATGCCTCTGTTAATTTATCAACTTGTCGCCATGCCATTTTCTGATCGTATCTATAACCTTTTTTAGCAAGATAATGAGCAAGACCTATATAACCTATACCTAATGATCTTCTTTCTTTTGTAGATATTTCAGCAGCCTTAACAGGATAACCTTGATGATCTATTATCTCATCTAAAGCTCTAACTGATAAATCACACAATGGTTCTAGTTCGTCTCTCTTATCTATTTTACCTACATTGATAGCAGATAGAATACATAAAGCAATCTCGCCTGCGCCATCTATATGTTGTATAGGATCAGTAGGTAAAGTTATTTCTTGGCATAAATTTGACATCATAACTTTATCTTTAAAACTAGAGTGAGTATTACAGTGATCTATATTCATAATATAAATTCTACCTGTCTCAGCTCTTTCTTTTAGTATGTCAAATATTAATTCTTGTGCGTTGATTTTTTTCTTTTTGATACTTGTTTTTCTTTCGGTTTTCTCGTAGAGTTCGTCAAATTCTGTTGTGCCCCACGCCTCATACAACTCAGGTACCTCATGCGGACTAAAGAGTGATATTTCTTCATCATTGATAAACCTTTCATAAAAGAGTTTTGATAATTGTATAGAGTAATCTAATTTTCTAACTCTATTATCTTCACTACCTTTATTATTTTTTAAGACAATTATGTCTTCTATTTCTTGGTGCCAAATTGGAAAGTGTACTGTTGCTGATCCGCCTCTAACTCCGTTTTGTGTACAACACTTAACAGTCGCCTCAAATTTTTTAAGAAAAGGTATAACACCCGTATGTTGAACCTCGCCGCCTCTAATACGAGAGTTGATACCTCGGATTCTTCCTGCGTTAATTCCGATCCCAGCCCTTTGGGCAACATAACGCCCAATAGCCATGTCGCTACTAAAGATACTAGGTAAAGTATCATCAACGTCAACAAGGACACAAGAAGCATACTGCTTAAGAGGGGTACGGACGCCAGCCATAACAGGCGTTGGAATATTAATTTTAAACTGCGATATAGCGTCATAATATTTTTTAACATAAGTCATCCTTTTGTTCTTTGGGTAATTAGCAAATACTGTAGCAGAAATCATCATGTACATAAATTGTGGTGTTTCAAATATCATATTTGTACTTCTATCTTGTACAAGATATTTGTCAATCACTTGTCTCAAACCAGCATATGTAAATGTATAATCTCTTTCATGGTTTAACCAGTTTTCCATTCTATCAATATCTCTTTTATCATAGTTGTCCAATATAATTTTATCATAAACACCAAGATCAATACACTTTTTAATGTGTTCATAAAAGTGTGGGTGATCCCACAACTTACCTATAACTTGTTTTCTTAAACTGTAAAGAAGTAATCTAGCAGCCACGAATTGATAATTAGGATTATCTAAAGATATTAGATCGGCTGCTGATTTAATTAGAATTTGTTGTATCTCATCTGTTGTAATACCATCATAGAATTGTAAACCACTATTCATTTCTACTTGTGAAGCAGATACACTTGTTATGTCTTCACAAGCATACTCAACCATTTCATGTATCTTTTCAATATTAAGAGGTTCTTTACCTCTGCCGTTTCTTTTATTGACTTGTATTGAAGTGGTTGCTTGTGGCGCCATAAAAACTCCTTATATTTTTTTCCAGTATTTTAATTGTGTTAAAGCTGATAACTTTGAGTGAGTGTTATTACTTATAATAGTTTGTAAGTCTGTTTCACTAACACCTGACATTATTATATCGTTAATGTCCTTATGTCGCATATCTTCAGGCCACACTACCAAGTTGTAATCTTTTTCTATCACTTTGTACATTCTATCTATAATTTCTTTATTACGAGGTTCGTTGTCAAATATATATGTTATCTGGTCGTTAGGAATTGTATTTCTTAAAATTAAATCTGCTCCAGCAGCAGCAATACAATTATCAACAAAAAGGCTATCAAGTGGACCCTCTGTGATGAAGATAGGTTTTTGAAAAGAAACTCTTTCCATGCCGTAAACTTTTTGTTTGTTTTCATCTAACTTTATCGTTAAATATTTTGGTTGTTCATTTCCAAAACTACGACCTTGAAAAGCAAATAGTTTGCCAGTCGTATCATAAAAAGGTATAATAAGTCTAGGATGATCTTTATAAACTTTGTAAGTATTAGGTTTTACTTTGTTTACTAAAGTCATAAACTTATCACACAGGTATAATATATTTTGATACTTTTTAGGTATCATTCGTTTGTTAACATAGTTTAAGACAGGATGATCTTCAGGCAATTCGCTCACTTTAGTTAGATCATCTAATATAGTTGTTTCTTTAAACTTTGTAGGTTTAAAGTCAAACTTCGGTTTTGGCGTCGCTGGAGCCGATTTTTTATATCTTTCTAAAAGATATTGTGAATACATTTGTTGGTCAATAAACTTGATAAAGTTAGCCAAGTTTTGACCATTGCCACAATTATGACATTTAAAGAACATATCATTTTTAACTCTGTAAAAATATGCTCTTGCTTTTAATTTTGATTTCTTAGAATCTCCACAGTGTGGACATCTAAAGTTAAACAGATAGTCACCCTTTTGTTTGAATTGACTTAATCTGCCAGATAGATTATTAATAAATTTTAGATCAATATAAGACGACATAGCAATAATAGTAATATACTATATATGCTCAAAATAGTCAAGGCTAACTGCCATTCATCATGTGAATTAAAGGCATAAGGTTTTTAGATACTGCCCACCCTATGACTATGGCACCACCAAGTATTAACCATCTATATTTTTCTAATACCCCAACTCTATCATTTATTTCATTTCTGATAGATTTTAACTCACACATCAACCTTTTCTCTGATATTTCTATTTTCTCAGTCAACTCTTGGTTGACTTTATCAAGTTCATCTGCTCGTTCTCTTATCTTGTTAAAGATAACTTCATCTATCTTTTCTGATTGGGATAGTTTTTCTTCGTGTACTGCTAACATAGATTTAATAGATGTAGAAACATCTGTCAATTTATCAATAGCCGTATCTAAACGAGTATTAATAGAATTAACATTATTAACTTCTTGTTTAAGTGATTCGAGTTCTACTCTTATGTCTGTTATTTCTGCCATACACTTATTTATGTCAATAGTTATTAAGTCTTAATTTTCCCTTTGGGATGTACGCCGACAATAGCGTCTTTATACTATATTGACTTTAACTATTGTATTATTATTTATTTTTATGCGACTTTGTAAACACGTTTCAAATACATCAATTGTCGCAACTTCCATAATTTAATGAGGGTCTTCTTTCGTCTTCGTTCTTTTTGTTTTCTAATTTTAAGCCAGTGTAAATTGAGTAAGTAAAGTTTTTCTTGTTTGTCATTTCTTAGTATCCTTTTTGCTAGTAGTCTTAACTTGCGTTGTTGAATTAAAGTCATAACCCTCCATAAGGTTTTGTACTGGTTTATAGATAGTCACTAACTCCTTTTTACCCTTAACTATTATATTGTCTAACTCTTTCGATTCTATATCTGTCAATTGATCTTTTGTGTATGAAGAATAAATTAAAGGAGTAACATTACCATATTCATCTTTATAGTTTCTTGTAGCAGCTTCAAGTCTAGCTGCCAAGTTTACAGCGTCACCTATAACAGAATAATCAAGTCGGTTTTCACTACCCATATTACCGACAATACAAGTTCCTGTATTTACGCCAGAACCTATATTAATATCTGGAAGACCTTTTTCTTTAAATTCTTTTTTTAAATTATTTGTTTCTATGGCACATTCGATACCTGTTTTAACTGCCATTTCAGCATGATTAGAACAATCTAGCGGTGCGTTCCAAAATGCCATAATACAATCACCCATATACTTGTCAATTGTACCACCGTTCTTTAATACTATCTTACTCATTCTGTTTAGATAGTCATTGATAACATTTACAAGTCCTTCAGGATCATCTTTGTTTTTATAATATTCTGAAATAGGTGTGAAACCTACAATGTCCATAAACAAGAAAGACATTTCTTTTCTTTCGCCACCTAGTTTTAACTTTTCTGGATTCTTAACAAGTATAGCAACTTGTCGTGGATCTAAATATTTTTCAAACTGTTTTCTTATTTGTTGTTTTAATTTAAACTCTAAAACAAATCTGTTAAAGATACTATGTAAACCCACAAAGATAATTGTTATTAATATCCAACTTACATCTACTAACATTAAATTTTGTTGAAACAAATGATGAGAATAAACTATTGAAGCAACTGCTGAAAATATCATTGCTAAAGCAACAATATAATATGGTGTAAATCTTGTAAGTATTATAAGTGTAATACCTATTACAAAAGCAACTGCTAATTCTATAAGAAAAGATATATCTATTCTTTTAATTTGTTCACCTTGTAATACTGTATCTAAAGTAGAAGCAGTTAATTCATAAGCATATCTTTCACCTACAGGAGTAGCAATTATGCCACTTAATCCCTCTGCGTTCATACCTATTATAACTGTTTTACCAGCAAACTTACTAAAATCATTTTCACTAGCAGATATAGTTTCATATTCTTTATTCCATCTTAACCATATTCTTGCGTTTGCGTCTGTTTTAATTATAGAAAAACCAGGTACTCTCATGGCTTGAACACCTGCCTCACCTGATTTAACTTGATAACTAGGGGCACCCATAGCAACTCTTATAACTTCTATTGCCATGGCAGGATATATGTCTTCACCTATTTTCATAAGTAAAGGTATTCTTCTTACAACACCATCTACTTCAGGTGCTGTATTAGATACTCCTACACCACTAGCATTATGAAACTCTTTAATAGGTCCTAACATACCACCCCATTCAAATAAGAAAGGTAATGGGTCGTTTACTTTTGCGACACCTCTAGGTACACCGTTTTTGTTGATTTGATTAGTTCCTGTTTGTGATATAACTATAGCATATTCTAATACACTTGTCAAGGCATTATCGCCACCTAGTCTGTCTGGCTCACTAAACAGTATAGGTAATACTATTACGCCTGCGCCTTGTTCTCTTAACTGTACTATTATATTAGCAAGTACGTCTCTTTTCCACGGCCATTGACCATACTTCTCAATTGCTTTTTCATCTATTGTAACTATACCTATATTTTCTGATACTTCTTTCTTTTCAGATTGTAATAATAAATCAAAAGACTTTAATCTTAATACTTCTTTTATCTGAGGATCTTTTACACCTATAAATGTTAAAACAAATAAAGTTATAAATGCGATTGTCCAATGAGTTATATATTTCATAGTTCGTTTATTACTTGATTAAATGCTTCTTCGCCTAGTATGTTATATAATAACACACCTAAGAATATAAACCATAATAACCAAAACACATAATAGCCTAACTTTGTCCAACCTAGTCCTAATATCTTATATACTTTTTTCATAGGTAAATACTTTTCAAATAATGTAGTAATATCCCATACAAATTTAAGCATAAAAATCCACATTAATGCTCTAAAGTATTTGTTTTTTATATCAGACACTTTAAAATTTGCTTGTGCTTCTTTTACTTTTTTATTATGTGCTTTATATTTTTCCCAAAGTTTTTTCATTAGTTTTGTGTTACCGTAGCTGAACAACTAGATGATGAACAACTTTGTATTAAATGATAGTTTTGATCGTTGCTACTATCTTGTGTTAATGTAACTGAGGACGGATTGCCACTTAAATGTATCTTTGCGTCATGGCTACCTGAACCATCTTGTGTTACATCTATTGTATGACTATCTGTTAAATTTATATCTAAGAAATGACTACCTGAGCCTTTTTGATCTATTAAAACATTATTACTACTATCTACATCTAAAAACAATATTTTATTACCTGTTTCTTTTTGATCTATTGTCATGTTATTACTATTGCCATTTACTGTAACTTTAGAATAATGGCTACCATTATTATTTAGGTGTATTTGTTCTAGGTCTAAAGTATTTGAGGCACCTGTAATATTTACAACGGCATTTTGATTTGTGTTTTGAACAATATCTACATCATTGGTATTACCATTTACATCAATACCTATTACATTACCATCATTTGTTTGTGTAAGTGTAATCTCATTATTATCACCTTGTATAGAACCAGCATTTGTTAAATCTGAACCTATAATTAAATTATTATCGCCATCTTGTACAATATCTAAATCTAAACCATTACCTGATTGAGTTAAATAAATGTTATTTGTTGTGCTTGTTTTAGCTGTCGCTGTGTTTACCTCTGTTTGTTGTGATGAAGTTATACCAGCTTGTACAGACGTTATTGTTGAAACAGTGCTTGTGGTTACATCGCTAATTAAAGAAGTTAAAAATTCTCTGTTATCTGCTGTGTAATATGATGAGTGAGAGGCAAAGTTTATATCTGTAAATACAATTACTTTACCACCTGAATATTGACTATCTAAAGCGTCACCATCAAATAAAGCAACACCACATTGATTAGAGCTATTTTTTGCTAAACATTTACCATTACTACCTAAACTAATTACACCTCCAGCGGCAAAGTTTAAATAATCCCAATCACTAGGTAAAGTAGATAATACAGTTGTTGTGTTTAATTTATATTCATTATTATTATAACCTATTGTAACACTTGTACTATATGTTATTGTATTATCACTAGTTACGTCTCTCACAAATGCTTGTATGGCATTGTTTCTATTTCTAAATGCTGAATTACTATTTTCACCATTTAAAACTATTGTACCACCATTTTGTAATATACTTTTATAATCACTGGTAGGTAATGATGTACCTGTACTATATCTTAAATCTATAACTTGTTCATAACTAGACCAACTACTAGGTGCTGAAGTGCTACTAGATACTGTGTGACCTGCGTCTTCTAATCTATTTTTCCATTTGCTATGAGTGTTACCATAGTTCTGGTGCCATATTCTTATGTCTTCAGCTTTTACTTTATCAACAAAAACAAATAGTAAAATCCAGCCGACAAGTAGCCAAAATAAAATTTTATACATTATTGTTGATTTATGGTAATGTAATTATCACCATCTCCTAATTGATAGTCCATAATTTCTGTATCGCCTTGTATTACGTTTATAATATAACCGTCTTCTTGGTTTAATCTTAATACAATATTATTATTTGCTTCGTCTGATCTCATCCATACCCATTGAGGATCCTCATCTAATAAAATAACACCAAACTCATCTTGTCCTGTTTTAGTTTTACTCTTTTTATCAAACTCACTTTTCATTTGTATTGCTAATTGTTTATTTAATTCAGCTAAAATATCTTTTAAAAAGTTTTGTTCTAAAAAATCTAAATCTAAAGAACCAGCAAACTCGTCTTTTTCTTCTTCTAATAAATCAACTTCTAAATCATCAAACTTTAAAAAGTCAATATCTAAAGCATTAGCAATTACTTTTAGTTTCTTTTCTTTTTCTTCTTGTTCTTCAATCTCTTTTGGTTTACTAACAACTAATAAATTATTAATCATATTTTCATCTAAACCAAGTATAACAGGTTTTAAAGGTTTACTATCAGGAACATCAACTGTTGTTGCTTGAAAGGCTTGATTCATAATTACAAAACCTGCGTCTGTCTCTACTTGAATTTCACCTACATAACACATGCCATCACTATCACAACTAGGTAATAATATAATTGTAGATGATCCTATTTCATCAACAGTCATGGCAAAATCTGTACCTCTAACTGCTATCGTAGCAGTAGGTGTTGTAATTTTTACATTTTGTGCTGAAGTTTTTGCTATTTGACCACTAGCATATCTAACTGTTCCTAACGTTGCCTTTAGAGATAAGGCACCTGTCTTTGTATTAGGGTCGTATATAAATTCATCTATAACTAATTTACTATGTTCAGTTACATCAACTCTAGTATCATCTATAAATTGTATGCCAACTTTACCATTACCTGTTTTTACTGTATCATAAGAAAACACATCAAGGCTTTGTTCTACAACAATATCCTTGTCGCCATCTTTCCTATCTATTACAGCATTACCTTTATGTAAGGTTACTTCGCCTATTGAAGCAAAACTACTTACGCTTATTAGTAAAGTCGTAAGGATTAAGAGTATGAGCCCAATTGTATACCTTAATATTAGCATATAAAATAATACCGAAGAATAAAATTATGTTTAATGTTCCTGCGTCCATATTAGTCTGTTTGTGATATATCAATATCTGCGTTATCACCACTTGTTGTTAAAGTAATCATATTGTCATTTGTACCTGATTGTACAATATCGACATCTGCGATACCACCTGTGTGAGTGTGTATCAAAGTATGTCCGTTTACATCACCATTTCCGTCTATGTCAATTAAGTAATTGTTAGTATCACCATTTACTGTGATTGTTAATATCGCACTATTACCATCAACTGTAGCGGCAACAACGTTTGAATCAGAACCTGATTGACCAACTATATCAACATCTGCTGAAGTAGCTGATGATGTTTGACCTATATCTAAATCAATATCGTTTGAGTTACCAGTAAAGTTAATTACTGCGTTTGCTGATCCACATGATGAGTTACCACCTGTACTATCACAATTTAAATCAACGTCATTTGAGTTACCAACTAAATTAATAACACCAGTATATGTAGCACCGTTAATCTGATATTTGATAACGTTAGAGTTACCTATCTGATCTATGTTTAAAATAGTCGTAGCACCTGTTGAAGCAGACGCTGTTGTGCTATTACCAACGGTGTTATTTTCACCATCTTGTGTTATATCTAAATCAAGTGAAGCACCTGATTGAGTAACGTAAATATCGTTAGCGTATGACAAAGAAGTCATCAACATTAACATAACGACACTAATTAGTTTGTACATTGTTGTGTATTCCTATTTCTTCTTTTTTAAATTTCCAGTATTGTTTTTGTTCACCTGCGTGAATAATCTCTAATATAGCAAATTCTATTGCTGTTCTAATAGCATAAGTTACAGGTTCATTTGTTGCGACACCACTTTCTAATTCTACTGCCTTTGTGTTCATATCTACAAAGGTAAATATATCGCCACCTTTTGAGTGACTTGCGATAGTTTTAGTGACCTGTGTTGTCAATAAAATCTCACCTGTTTGTACTGATACAAGTCTCATAGCAACAGTGACTTGATCTACTCTATATGATTCACTTAATCCTATACCAAGGTATCTAGCACCTTGACCACCTGTTTGTATATTACTATCAAATCCTACTATACCACCTTCGATAATAAGACCAGCGAACAATAAAGGTTTTAAAATATTACCTACTTGTTGTTCGCCATCGTATAATTCTCTTGTTGATCTAATCAATTGTCTTTCTTTGACTAGATTATCTAAACCTTCTCTTTCAACAACTTGAAACCAATCGCCA
>MDTB01081040.1_pt1 | contig 11195 bp, 4 predicted proteins | sample 811161 | NCBI WGS metagenome assembly MDTB01 (sample SAMN05326650, study PRJNA326480) | marine metagenome | isolation source: seawater | place: Mediterranean Sea | collected 2009
AGCCTTCCGGTTATTCTGATCGGTTTTGATGGTAATAAATCCTTGTTTTTCATTTCCTTCCTTCTTTTGCTAAGCAGTGCCTTGATCGTAATTGCCCTGCTGGTTTGGAGTATGTGGATCTGGTTTGGTCCCTATTTAGGATAACATTGGGAACCAAGAGTTATGCTTCGAGTGAAATAATTGACCATTTGATGTCTCAGAAATGGATTGGTTCCAAGATGAAGCAGAGAGTCATTGCGAGACTTCTTTCGGGGCAATTCCGTTGGTAGGTTCATTTTTGCCGCTCAAAGGCTAAAGCAAACCTGGTGATCCTGGCTAACCGATCTGCATCCTCTGTTTTTTCAGTGGGTTTTGATTTGCCCTATTCAGAAAATCTGACCTCAATGTTTTTAAGTGAATCAGCAGGAGCTTAATTTTGGACTAGGTAAACCGATGGTTTCAGAAATTCCTTCAGCTTCGGGAGGGTGGGGCATTACCTTGTACGGTTCAAATGATCCAGAAGAGTTGATTGGGCGATGTGCCGAGGATTTGAAGGAACCCCTTTCAAATCCCTTTATAAAGGAGGAGTTTCTCGTACAAAGCCGGGGAATGAATTCGTGGATAAAACTTCAGCTGGCTGACAGGTTGGGAGTTTTCTCGAATGTTGAATTCCGTTTCCCAGAAGAAACAATCTGGATGATTCTAAGGGGATTTATGGGAGAGGGACCTGAAAGAAACCCATACACCAAGGAGGGTATGAGTTGGAGGATATTTCAATTGTTGCCAGATTTGATTAATGCGGAGAGCGATGCATTTTCATCGGTTTCCCGCTATATTCTCTCAGACTCAAGTAAACATAAAACAGATAAGGATAGGATGTTTAGGCTTTGTAGGCAGGTGGCGACATTGTTTGATTCCTACCAAACATATCGTCCCGAGTTGATTATGGATTGGCAGGCAGGGAAATTGCCCGAGTCGCATAATCGATGGCAGGGTATAATTTGGAAAGCTTTGCGGGAGTCTTTTTCGACGCAATCACTACCTGAAATAGTCCACCGACTCAATCAGATGGATCAACCATTGAAAAGAGGTATCCTCCCAGAAAGGTTGTCAGTCTTTGGTATCTCCACGCTGCCTCCAATTTTCCTTGATGTTCTACACGCTTACGGACGATTTTGTCCCTTGCGTATATATGCTTTGCAACCCGCACCGGTAATGTGGGGGGAAGTGGAGTCAGAAAAAAGTATTCAAAAAAAATGGAAAAAAAGAGCCTTGAAAAGGGCTCAGTCATTGGGTGAACGACAGGTTGATGAGGCTGACCTCAGTGAAGAGCACGGAAATCCCCTGATTGGGTCCTTAGGCAAGACGGGAAGAGAGTTTTTTAATCTTCTTGTGGATAGAGATGCTCATGACCACCCATTGAAATTCAGGGAACCGACTGGAGATTCGGTCCTTGCCCGTTTGCAAAGATGGACCTTTGAAGTTTTTTCCAGGCATCCAGAGACGAGAAAACCTCTAGTGGATAATGACGAGTCCATCGTTATAAATAGTTGTCACAGTCCCATGCGTGAATCCGAAGTGTTAAGGGATTATCTGCTTCGCCGTTTGGCTGATGATCCGACCCTGCGCCCTCGTGATATCTTAGTTATGATGCCAGACCCGGAGGGGTATGCTCCCTACTTGCGTGCCACTTTTGGAGGTATGGAAGAAGGTATGCCAGATTATTTTCCTTATTCTATTGTCGATCGAGAACCCAGAAAGGAAAGTCAACTGGTAGACTGTTTTTTTAATCTACTGGAATTCTTTGAAGGGCGAGCCACAAACAGAGAGGTTCTAGACTTGTTGGATTCAACTGTTTTTCGGGCAAAGTTCGAGCTAGAGGATGAGGATATAAATTCTTTTCGTGACTGGATACGAGACTGCCATGCTCATTGGGGATTAAATGGGGAACATCGCGAGCGATTTGGTTCTGTCAACTCGAATGAGCACACATGGCGGCATGCTTTAGACCGCATGGCTCTAGGTTTTTGCATGCGTTCCAATGACGATAGAATTTGGGAAGAAATATTACCTTTCGATGAGATTGAGGGAGAAAATGCCTTGCGGTTCGGCAAGTTATTCAAGGTGATGGAATCACTGACCAAGCTGGAGGAAGTTGCAGCGAAAGAGAAAAGTCTTAAAGGTTGGGCTGAGTATTTAAGTGAACTAACCGAACTTTTTTTCCCGGAAAACAATGAAACTTTGATGGATCGCAGGCGAGTGCAGAAAGCGATTCGCGACCTGCAGGATGAGTATTCCAAACTTGCGGCGAAGTCATTGGTTCCTTTGCGTGTTATTCGCTATCATTTGAGCAATGTTCTGGTTATTGGAACATCTCAGGGACAATTCCTCACATCTGGCGTAACCTTTTGTGGATTACGACCTATGAGAAGTGTGAATGCCAGAGTGATATGTATGATAGGAATGAACGAAGGGTCATTTCCCCGTCAAAATTCTCGTCCAAGCTTCGACTTGTCAGGCATGCGGAAACCTGGAGACCGTTCCGCAAGAGAAGATGACCGCTATCTTTTTCTCGAGACGATTTGGTGTGCCCTTGAACACCTTTACATTAGCTATGTCGGGCAATCGATTCATCAAAATCAAAAAATTCCACCCTCTGTGGTAGTTAATGAATTACTTGATGGCTTGGACAAATTAGTGGATTTCGGGGATAAAGATGGAAAGCACCGTAAGGCCAGAAACGAACTCATATGCTTTCAAACCCTGCATCCTTTCGCAAAGGAGAATTTCATAGGTGGTAAAATTAAACATTCCTTCTCCGCGGATAATTTAGTGGCATCCAAAGCATTACTGAAACCGGACGAGGATACACCTCCTTTTGTATCCGGAAAAATGTCAGAATTGAATGAGTGTTTGACCGAATTGAAGATGGAGGAATTAATCCGCTTTTTCATTTCGCCGGCTCAGGCATTTCTTAAGCAGAGCTTGGGAATGAGTCTGTTTGACGAGAATCCTCCTCCCGACGATTACGAGCCTTTGGGACTGGGAGGTTTGGAGCAGTATGTGATCAAGGACCGGTTATTGGGAATTGCTCTGGAGTTGGAGGAAAAAACAGATCTCTTTGCATTGGAAAAAGCCCGGGGTAGTCTTCCTCCAGGAAGTTTGGGGGAGGTGTGGTTTAATGAGGCGAACCGGGAAGTTGATAAGTTCCTCCTTCAGTGGGGTGACCAGTTAAGAGGTGAGAAAGATGAAGCAGAAACTTTTGATCTTGAATTCAATGGTATCAGATTACAGGGAGAGATGGGTCCATTCGTTAATGGCAGGCAGATTCTTTATCGGTGTGTCGATGAGATTAAGGGCAAGGATCGTCTTAAAATGTGGATAAGGCATTTGTTTGTCTCAGCATTTGGTAAGCACGAAGGAGTGGAGACAAGTTTTTATTCCTCGGAGAAAAAAGCTTACAACATGAAACCTGTGGGGAGAGAATTCTCTCGGGAAAGGATCAAGGATTTAATTGATCTTTATAAAAGGGGAATGATTAAACCCCTGCCTTTCTTTGCGGAGTCATCTTTTGCCTTTCAGAGTGAATTACCCTTTTCCAAGGAAGGAAATCAAAGTAACGCAGATGAACACCTGGCGAAGGCATTGATCAAGGCAAAGGTAAAGTGGTATCCCGGCAAATACAATAGCGGTGCTGAAAGTGAGAGTTCTGCGAATAAATTGTGTTTCCGTACAGAGCCTTTCGAGGATCCAGATTTTCAGAAATTGGCAGGTGAAATCTATGGACCTATGCTTGGGGTAATTTATAAACAAGAGAATGAAGGGGAATGAGCAAGCTTTCTTCATTCAATTGTTCTGTCACCAAATTGGATAAGGGAGTCACTCTTCTGGAAGCAAGTGCGGGTACGGGTAAAACATATGCTTTAGCTCGTATCTTTTTGCGACTTGTAGCTGAGAAGGGAGTGGAAGTAGGAAAAATCCTCACGGTTACCTTTACCTCAACCGCAACAGAAGAATTACGTGACCGGATTCGATCACTACTTGTAGAAGCCCATGAAACCTTGATTGAAGAGAAAAAAGAAAAAGAGGACCCAACTTTTTCAAGACTGCGAGATTTGCCTGAAGTAACCAGGCAGGAATGTATTCAACGGATCAAACTGGCGATCACCTGCTTTGACGAAGCCAATATCAGTACGATTCACGGATTTTGTAACCGCGTTCTCACCGAAAATTCATTCGAGACTCAATCGCTCTTTGATGCCAAACTTGAAGAGGCTTCAAAAGCAATGACTTTGGAGGGAGTTCGGGAATATTGGCGTGAGAAATTTGCGACGCTTGATCCTTTGATCGCCGCCGCTTCTTCCAGTAAAAAGATTAATCCCGAAGAAATGGCTGATTTTTTCAATGCCTTACCAAGAACTCAGAAATATGAACTTGGTTTTGATGAAAAAGTAGATGCTCATGATGTGGCTCTATCCTTGATTGCTGCCTTCGATTGCTTGAAGGATTCGTGGAATAAAGGTCGCGAGGATTATGCTGATTATGTCACTACCTGTCTCGCTAAGAACGCACGAGCCAAAACCCATCTTCAGAATCATTTGAGTATTCTGAATGATACTCTGTTAAATGATCAGCCTTCCCCCTCAGGTATTGAAGTTCTTGATCAGGTTAGAGCATTGAACCTGAAACCCAAGAAGGACTTTATTGACAGGAATAAACCGACTTTTTCAAAGGATGCGGATCAATTTTGTTCAGTTTTGGATATTTTTGGCTCTGCGGTTCGAGTCGACTGTATCAAGTATTTAGAAAAAAGGATCGATGATTGGAAAGCGAGTAGAGGGCTTCTCTTTTTTGATGACTTATTGAGTCTTACTGCCAAGGCAATAACCAGTCAGGACAGATATGGTAGAGCATTGCGTGAGGGATTAAGTGAATCCATTGATGCTGCTTTGATCGATGAATTTCAGGACACCGATCCTGTACAGTTTGAGATTTTTAAGGAATTGTTCGGGAAGTCTGAAAAACATTGGCTTTATCTAATTGGAGATCCCAAACAGTCAATCTATCGATTTCGTGGTGCAGACTTGGAAGCATACTTCGCCTTTGCCAAAAGCACCCAAGCTAAGAAATATTCTCTTGATACGAATTATCGGACAGTTACACCTTTAGTTAGGTCAATTAATGCCTTCTTTGATAACTCTGTTGATCCTTTCCTTCATCCTGAGCTTGCTTTTGTTCCGGTTAATCCTGATTTCGGGGGAGAAGCAGACGAGAAAAAAACCTACAGGGAGGACGGAGAAATTAAGCCTGCGTTTCTTATTCGGGAAATGGATTGGGTAAAAGAAAAAAAACCTGCCGTGCCACTTATCAGGCGGGCGATTCAAAAGGATATGACCAATGAGATTCATCACCTTTTGAATAAGGGAACGATTGGAGGAAAGAAGGTTCAGGCAAAAGATATCGCGGTTTTGGTTAGGAGTAATCCTCAGGCACTCAAGCTTTGGCAGTATTTTCGGAATAGGGGATTATCCACGGTTGTTTTTTCAGATATCAGTCTTTTCAATACTCCGGAAGCTAGGGAAATTCTTTGGGTAATGGAAGGTTTGGTTAATGTGCGAAGTGAAAGCTCGATTAAGCGAGCCCTGGCCACCGGATTGCTTGGTATGACAAGCCAAGATTTTCAACACTGGCAAGATCAGCCTGAAAAATGGGACGATTGGATTGGGTTGTTTAGGGAGCATCAAGAAATTTGGCGGAAGAAGGGGATTTATGTAGCTCTGCGTGAATTATTCAGGACGACCCGGGCGATTCCTAAAAATCTCAAGCGACCAGATGGCGAGCGTAGAGTAACCAATTTTCTTCACCTTACTGAAGTCCTTCATCAAGCAAGCTCAAGCAGCCCCATATCTCCTTCCTCTTTGGTCGTTTGGCTAAGGACGAAAATGGCACAGAATGAGACAGCAACAGACGAATATCAACTCCGCCTAGAATCGCAGTCTGCTTCGATTCGTATATTGACCGTTCACAAGTCGAAGGGATTGGAATATCCAATTGTCTTTCTCCCTGAACATTTTTTCCCCCCAAGTCAGAACGGCAAGGAAATTACCTATCATGGGAAAGACGGAAAACTTACAGTTGATCTCAAAAAGACTGCCCATGAAGATGCCAAGTCGCTATGGAAAAGGGAAGAAGAACAGGAGGATGCCCGTGTTCTTTATGTCGCCTTAACCAGATCAGCTTCCCGATGTTATGTTTATCATGCTCCAGATGATTTTTCTGAAAAATCCCAGATTCCTGCACAAGTCAATGTTATGAGATCTTGGGGTTCAAAAAGTTGCACGGAGGAGTCAACTGGAACTGGCTCCTGTGATGATTTGCCCGGTGAGAATGGTGAGCGGTTAATGAACGGTTTAAAAGAGTCATTCGATTATCGGAAGTTCTCTTCCAATCCAATGGAAATAGAAGGAAATCAAACTTCTATGGCGAGTGATGATTTTTCCGAGATGAAAGCAAGAACTTGGGACAAATCCCGCAAATTACCCAGGGGTAAGATTGTGGATTCTTTCAGCGGATTATCCAGGCAGGTCGGATTTAATGGGCACGATTTCGATGGCATTGCTGAGGGAAAAGATATGCAGGAGGATTTTCTTGGGATTGAAAAGACTCCGATATTCAATTTTCCAGCGGGAGCCAATGCAGGAAGTTTCATGCATGAAGTATTTGAGCATCTCGAGTTTTCGGATTCCTCAAATTGGAAGAGTCTAATTCGAGAAAAGTTGAAGGACTACTATTATGATCCACAAAGATGGACAGCACCAATTCTATCTATGATTGAGCAGGTAATGGGTACAGATTTGGAACCCGGTTTTTGTCTAAAGAAATTGGCAAGGAGTGATCGCCTTGAAGAGATGGAGTTTCACTTTCCCATGGTTCCGGGTTTCCTTCCGGAGCTTGCTGGTTCACTTCCAAAAAGTTCGGTCTTACGAAAATATCTTAGTAGACTTAAAGGAGATGATTTTCTTCGAATTGAGGAGAATGGATACCTCAATGGTCTGGTGGACTTAATTTTCAGGACAAATGAAAAATACTACATTGTTGACTGGAAATCGAATATCCTTGGTGGATTTCCTGAGGGTTTCGGCCACAGTGAAATTGAAAAGGAAATGTTCTCGCATCATTATGTACTTCAATATCACCTGTATGTATTAGCAACCCATCTCTTCTTAAGTGGTCGGATGGAAGACTATTCATATGAAAGAAACTTTGGAGGAGTTTACTACCTGTTCGTTCGTGGAATGAAAGTTGGTACCGGTCAAGGAATCTATTTTGATCTGCCAGACTTTGAGACAATCCAAGCGATGGAAAACTTTCTTGTCCCAAAAACATGAACAGTAATTTGGAAATTGAAAAAGATTGGAAGTTGTCATCTTTGGCAGGTTCTATCTATTCGTTCTTTGTCAGGAAATTTGATGGTGAACAGGGTACAGCCTTGGCCCAATTAGCCCGCGAACTGGTTATGCAAACCGGAAATGGATCTAGTCACCTTGTCTCGGAGCAGGCAGAAGTAATCTATAAAGACTGGTCTTCTCTTCCTGCAGTGGGGAGAGAGGACGACATTCACCCACTTGTTCGAACCATCGATAATAAGCTATATTTCCGCAGGTTCTTCGAGTATGAGAAAAAGGTGGCTGTGGTTCTTGCGAAGCGTGTGGAGAACCAGGGAAATGAATCATCTGCCCAACTGGGTATGGCAGTTTTTGATTCACTGGACGAACAGCAAAAGATTGCAGTTCAAACTGCTTTGCAAAAAGATTTGCTTTTACTAACAGGGGGTCCCGGAACAGGAAAGACCCGTACTATCGTGAGTATTCTGCTGGCCCAGTTACTCAACAAACCAAATACGCGAATTGCATTGGCTGCACCCACAGGTAAAGCAGCCTTTAGAATGAGGCAGTCAATTCTTAGTGCGATCAACTCTTTTGAAATAGAGGATTCCATCCGTTCCGCATTATTTGATTGTTCACGATCAACTACCCTGCATCGTCTGTTGGGGTCGAAATTAGGCTCAGTTGACTTTCGCCGAAATGAGCAAAATCCTTTGCCTCATGACATGGTGATTGTGGACGAGGCTTCGATGGTCGATTTACCTTTAATGGCGAAGCTTTGTGCATCTCTTCGGGAAGAGAGTAAGCTTGTCTTGGTCGGAGATGCAGATCAACTTGCACCCGTTCATGGAGGAGCGGTGTTCAGCGGGTTGGTCAAGGCATCGGTTTCAGACAAGGAGCTTTCTGATAACCTCGTACGATTGTCGGTAAACCACAGGCGCTCACGAAGTCCTACGGCTTCAGTTTTAGGTGATCTATGCGATGCGATTCGTGACGGTAGATCAAATGATGCGATGGAATTTGTCCATACCGATACAGATCATATAAGTTTGTTCGATAAATTGGATGACACGTCCATAGACCAATTCATTCTTGAAGGTTTTGACAATCTTGCGAATTCTAAATCACCAGACCAGGCTCTTTCTGCACTGGGAGATTTTCGTATACTTTGTCCACATAATCAAGGGATATACGGTGTGGAAAACTGGAACAGACGGGCCGAGGGTTTACTACCATCGGGTAAATTGATTCCCAGTCCGGTTGTGATTGGGGTAAACGATTATACGGTTGGTTTGTTTAACGGGGATGATGGTGTAAGAGTTGGTAAAAGTACTTATTTTTGGGCGGAGGAAGGCACGAGAGAAGTGGTACATTCAAGGCTGCCCAGTCACCAACTCGGCTATGCAACTTCAATTCACCGAAGTCAAGGCTCTGAATTCGATACGGTGCTGATAGTTCTGCCCCCTGCAGATGCCAGGTTGCTCACCCGTGAACTTCTCTATGTAGCAGCCAGTCGGGCAAAGCGGAGAATTATCTTACTTGGAGATACCGAGGCATTGAAGGCTGCAGTTGAGCGAAATGAGGAATCCCGCTCAGGGATTTATGATCTGCTTAAATGTTCAATATAAAACTACCTTTCTGGTAATTTATAGTCCTTGTAATTAAGCAAAGTTGGATGTTCATAAAATGATTCCCTTCTTTGCCTCTGCAAGTTTTCTCTTGGTTGTTTGTCTTGCTTAGGCGAAGTTTGAATAAATTTGTCAAAATTCCATACCTCAAAAAAACTCGTTTCGTATTTCCTTGAATGGACTGCTTTTTTTGGTTGGTCGTTTCGGATAAAGGATTCAAAGACCCTATGATTTGCTCAATCAACTTACATTATTTTAATTGTATAAAAGAGGTTAAACATTAACTTGTGATTTTGATGACACTCACTCCAGTTTATCCAAAGGTCATCGTTCCTTAATGATCATATAACTTCAGAGACTTTTTGGACATGAATCAATCTACCCAAAAGCAATTCAATGAAATCCTTCGTCAACAAGGAATTCAGGTTGGCATCAAACCAATTGAAGACATTCCTAACGAGAAATCTCGTTTAGACGAAGTGGAACGATTGGGTGTACTTGAAAAGGACTTCTCGGCAGACTCAGATTACAATGCACTCACACAACTAGCTGCCATTACTACAGGCGCTCAGATTGGACTGATTAATATTCTGGGCTCGAACATTCAAAGGTGTAAGATGGATTTTGGTTTCAGTGCGGATCAGAGTGCCATGGCCCAAGAGTTACCAAGAGAAATTTCCGTTTGCCAATACAGCCTTCTGATTCCCAAGGAACCTCTTATCATTGAGGATTTGTTTTTGGATGAAAGAACTAAAAATTTTCAAAAACTCGATGCCTATTCAAGGCTACGATTCTACGCCGGCTCACCTCTTGTTACCTCGAAAGGCTATTCTATTGGCACTTTGTGCGTTCTTGGTATGGAACCAAAAAAAATTACGCACGATCAAATTGAAGGACTCAGGATATTGGCGGATCTAGTAGTTGGCTCGATCGAAAATGACTTCCTTAAAAAACAGGATAACGGAAAGAAAGAAGTCTCCTCCTTTAACCAGAACGAATCGATGGTGAAGTACTTCTCGACATCCTCCATCATGTTCGCGGATTTCGTTGGCTTCACTAAGCTTGTCGAAAAGCTCGAAGCGGGAGATCTCATCGAGACATTAACCGTCTTCTTTAAAGGTTTCGACAGGCTTGCCCAAAAGCATAATGTAACAAAGGTGAAGACCATAGGAGACTGCTACATGTGCGTTTCCGGAATACCGAAACAAGAAAAGGAACATGCTTTGCAAATATGTGCCTTCGCCTTGGATATGTTAAAGTTTGTCGAGGGTATAAATATTCAACACGAAGTCTTGGAGAAGCCTACATGGAAATTACGCATCGGAATCCATTCAGGTCCTTTGATCGCCAACTTTCAGACCGGAGCATTTGATATTTGGGGAGACTCCGTGAACATTGCAGCTAGAATGGAGAGTTCGGGGCAAGCTGGAAAAGTCCATATCTCCGAAAAAACAGCAGATCACCTGGGTTCTGAATTTTCTTTAATTGAGAGGGGAGAAGTAGAACTTAAAAACAAAGGTTACTTCCGTACGTTCTTTATAAATTAATCGGGAATGAATCTTTGATGGAGATGGTAGGAATCGAACCCGGAATCGATTTATATTCAAGTTATTCGAGATAAGCTTAAGGAATTTACAGAAGGGCAGTGGAAATAGATATGGACTCAGATTTCCGTCGAGGACCGTCAAATGCTGGCTATAATTTTTCGCGATGGATAATTTTTTGTGATTGGATACTTCGAAGGGGAAAATTGTCACCAGTCACCACTTCGTATTCTCATTTTACATGGTCAGGACTCCTAAGTTTGCAGATCGAGTGCTGGCAGAATGTATGATTTTATATGTCAATTATAGTTGAAGTATGAAAATTACGCGATAATTATATAAAAAAGAGAAATATCGTCCTAATCTTTACTGTTGAATATATATAAATTAGATATACGGAGACACTTGATTAAAATTCAAACGCTAATCTATTTGCACACATCATGATTGGAATTGGAAATTTCAAAGCTGCAGACTGTTCGGGTTTCGGTCGACGCACATTTCTCAAAACGGCAGCGGCAATCCCATTTACCTTAGGCTCGACTAATCAAGTGATGGAAGCGGCTCAAGCGGCCCAAAAATCGGGAAAAGTTAAGTCAGTCATTCTCTTATGGTTATGGGGCGGGCCAAGCCACATTGATACTTTTGATCCAAAGCCT
>MDTB01181506.1_pt1 | contig 11195 bp, 10 predicted proteins | sample 811161 | NCBI WGS metagenome assembly MDTB01 (sample SAMN05326650, study PRJNA326480) | marine metagenome | isolation source: seawater | place: Mediterranean Sea | collected 2009
CCGATATTGCCAATGGTGTCGCCCGCGACTACGGCTTTTGGTTAGATGATGCTTTTGCTTCCGGTGGGTCGGCCGGTTATGACCATAAGAAAATGGCCATCACCGCACGCGGAGCTTGGGAATCGGTGAAGCGCCACTTCCGGGAAATGGGTCATGACGTTCAAAACCAAGATTTCACCGTTATTGGCTGTGGTGACATGTCAGGTGATGTCTTCGGCAACGGCATGTTACTGTCAAAGCATATTCGGTTGCTGGCGGCCTTTAACCATTTGCACATCTTCATTGATCCCAACCCGGACCCGGCCAAAAGCTGGACCGAGCGGCAGCGCTTATTCAAGATGCCGCGGTCCAGCTGGTCAGATTATGACGTCAAAAAGATCTCAAAGGGCGGCGGCGTTTTTGACCGTAGCGCCAAATCATTGACGTTAAGCAGTGAAATTCAAGCCGCCCTTGGGATTCAGCACAGTAAAGTCGCACCGTTTGAGTTGATCCGTCATATCCTGCAAATGCCTGCCGATCTGATGTGGTTTGGCGGTATTGGGACCTATATTCGCGGCGCCGATGAAAGCGATATTGCCGTTGGCGATCGCGGCAATGATGCGGTTCGGATCGGCGCTGATGCGGTGCGGGCAAAAGTGATTGGTGAAGGCGCTAACCTTGGTGTGACCCAACAAGGACGGATTGAATTTGCCCTCAATGGTGGCCGCATAAATACCGATGCGATCGATAATTCGGCAGGTGTCGATTGCTCCGATCATGAGGTGAACATCAAAATCCTGCTCAGCGACGTGGTTACCGCCGGTGACCTCACCGGCAAGCAACGCGACCGATTGCTTGCCGAGATGACGGACCGGGTGGCCGATTTAGTGCTGCTGGACAATTACCAGCAAACCCAGGCGCTGACGCTTGCTGAAAGCGACGGCGCACAAGCGCTTGACGGTCAAAACAGGTTAATGCGGCAGCTTGAACACGGCCCTTTGAACCTGCATCGGCGACTTGAAGGACTGCCGAACGACGAAGAAATCGCCGATCGCCGGGACACGGCAACAGGTCTGACCCGCCCGGAATTAGCAATTCTGTTGTCCTATGCCAAAATGGCACTTTATGACGATCTACTGGCCACGGACCTGCCGGACGATGCCGCTCTAAGCGACGATTTAATCCGCTATTTTCCGGAAAAATTATGGCAAAAATTCCCGGCCGCAATTCCCCGCCATCGGCTGCGCCGGGAAATCATCGCCTCCAGTGTTACCAATTCGATGATCAACAGTGTCGGGGCATTGTTTGTTAACGACGTGCAGCAGCAAACCGGCGGCAGCGCTGCTGAAATCGCCCGCGCCTACGTCATCGCCCGCGATGTTTTCGATGTGGACAGGCTGTGGGCGGCAGTTGATGCCCTCGACAACAAAGTGATCAGCAGCATTCAAACCGCAATGTTGTTGAAGATTAGAACTATGGTCGCGAGCGGCACGATTTGGTTTTTGCGGCATGCACCACAACCACTTGATATCGCCGCTTTGCGAACGGCCTATCGTGACGGCATCGCTGAAATTGCCAATGGCCTTGAGCTGTATTTAAGCGAGGATGAAAACAGCGCCTTGCAGAACAGTATTCAAGGATTACAGCAAGCCGGGGTGCCGGCAACCCTGGCACGCAGCATTGCCGCCACTGATTTCCTTGCCCATGCAGGCGATATCGTTCGTGTCGCCGGCCTGCAAAATCGTGATGTCGGCTCTGTTGCAACAGTTTACTTCGACCTGGGTCAGCGCTTCTCAATCACCTGGTTACGGCAACAAACCGCTGGTCTTGATGCGGATAGCCATTGGCAACGCATGGCCATTGATGCACTTATTAATGAGCTGTTTAACCATCAGATCAAACTTACCGAGCAGGTCTTAGCAAGCCTGCCGGCGACACCCGCAGGGGCCAAGGCAGCGCGCAAAAAAGCCAATGTGACAGCTGTCAAAGCGGTCACGATATGGGCCGAAGACCGGCAGGCGGCGATCGCCCGCAGCCATCAATTGCTGGCTGAGATTCGCGGTAACGAGACGATTGATCTGGCCATGTTAGCGGTCGCCGGCGGCCAGATTCGCAGCTTAGTTGATTGATATCTCGGCGATCAAGCAGGTGACTTTTCGCCGGCCGTCTCAAGCGGTTCTCGTTGCAAAATGTCGAACCACGCGGCGTCATTAGCGGCAGGCAGAGTTATTGGGGCCTTTGGCATCGGCGGTTTGTAAGCAAGAATAATCAAGTCAAACATGTGGCGAATAACCGAGATGCCCGTGAAACCTGCCCGCTGAAAGGCTGCCGACAGCGAGCTGCGGGTGAAGCCGAAACGATGGGCCATAAACACATTGCCGTTTGCAATTTCCGACTGAAAACCAAAAACGATATCCAAAGGCGTAATCGGCCCCTTGGGCGAAATATAAAGCGGCTTGCTGGCATTGCCTTTGGCAATCGCGGCGGCGGCGATCTGCAGATCGGGCACAAATGCCAAGGCAAAACCCCCTGGCTTTAAAATCCGCATAAATTCCGCCAAGGCGATTTCCAGCTCGTGAGCAAAAAGATGTTCCAGGCTGTGGCTGGAATAGAGCGCCTCAAAGTCGCTGCTTTCGACCGATAACATATCGGTCATCGAGGCAACGATGTCAGGGGATACCGATGGGTCAATGTCTAAGCGGGTCTCACGCCAAGAGTCTGCGAAAAAAATCCCTAGGCCATCAAGAACAGATTTCCGGCCACTGCCGACATGTAAAACTTTTCTCTGCATAACAGGACTTTTTATTGTTTTTGTAATGCCCTGACTTTTAATAACCTGTCTTTGCTTGCCGATATACTCCTTTTTTGAATTTGATCATCATTGCGCCCGGCGGCTGACGATTGGTCATGACGTCGGTACCGCTGCCGGCGCCCCGCCGCGGCTTGGTCATAAACTGCAGCCGAACCAGCAAAATTCCTGTATCTTAACTGCTGTCGAGCCGAACCCAGGTCGGCCCCTCGGCGCGGGCCAAACGAACCATCGGTTGTCATATGAAGCGGGCGATTTTTTCATGGTGTTTGTTTGATTGGGCCAATTCGGCCTACCCAACCGTTGTAACCACCTTCGTTTTTGCGGCCTATTTTACCGAAGCCGTCGTCGGCGACCCAACCGAGGGCGCCTATCTATGGGGTTTGGCCACCGCCGCCGCCGGCCTCACGGTCGCTGTCGGCGGACCTATTTTCGGGGCCATTGCCGATCGCACCGGCCAGCGTAAATTTTGGCTGGCGATCTGTACCTTGGTCGCCATTGCCGGCTGCGCCGGATTATGGACCGTCAAGCCAGACCCAAGCGATGCGGTGACAGCCTTGGTCTTGGTCGCCATCGCCACCATCGGCTTTGAATTTGGAACGATTTTTTATAACGCGATGCTGCCCGGCTTGGTTGCGGCAGACAGGCTTGGCCGGGTCTCCGGGTGGAGTTGGGGCCTCGGTTACTTTGGCGGCCTAAGCTGCCTTGCCGGCGCATTGCTGATTTTCGTGCAAGCTGAAACGCCGCCTTTTGGGCTCGATAAAAATGCCGCCGAACATATCCGCGCAACCTGCCTGCTGGTCGCCGTCTGGTTTGCGATCTTTGCCTTACCGCTGTTTATTTTCACCCCCGAAACCGCCCCCAAAATGCGCCCGGGTCAAGCCCGGCCCGATGGCATCGCCGTGGCCATTAAGACAGGCTTGCAACAATTGTTGACGACCCTTCGAGAGGTCCGCACGCAGCCGATGTTGCTGCGGTTTTTGCTGGCACGGATGATTTACACGGACGGTTTGGTCACGCTGTTTGCCTTTGGTGGCATCTATGCCGCAGGCACTTTTGGAATGAGTTTCAGCGACATTATTATCTTTGCGATCGCACTCAACATCACCGCCGGCCTAGGGGCGCTAAGCTTTGCCTGGATCGATGATTGGCTTGGCTCCAAAACCACCATTGTTGCCGGTTTAATCGGTCTATTGATCACAGGTGCGGCGGTTCTTTCCGTGCACCATGTGACCGGGTTTTGGATCGCCGCCGTGACGCTGGGGATCTTTGTTGGCCCGGTACAAGCCGCCAGCAGAACGCTCATGGCACGCTTCGCACCTAGCGATCAACGCGGCGAAATGTTTGGTCTGTTCGCACTTTCCGGCAAAGCGACAGCCTTCGTGGGGCCGGCCCTGGTCGGCTGGATCAGCCTGATCACCGATAGCCAACGCCTTGGCATGACGGTCATCTTGGGCTTTTGGTTGCTTGGCTTGATCCTCATCTGGGGGTTGCAGCCAGGGCCGCCAAAACAATCCGCGGATGATCGTCAGGCCGTTGGTTAAACCGCCGCCGGGCTGGCCGACAGTTCTTGGCGTACACGCTGGCGAAACAGATCAATCGAGACCGCCTTACCCTGGCGTTTGACGTACCAAAAAGTCCAACCGTTGCACGCCGGTGCACCTTGCACGGCGGCACCGACGGCATGAATTGAGCCGCGGCTATCGGCCGCCACCAAGGAGCCATCAGGCCGCACTTTGGCAAACCAGCGGCCACGGGCATCTGACATCACCTCGCCGGGAGCGATCATGCCGCGCTCTAACAAGCTGCCAAAAGGAACCCGCGGCTCACTGCGTTTCTCGGTGACTTGCAACAGGTCAGGATCGGCAATCGGCTGCACCGCCGCAAGCCGCGCCTTGGCAATATCGATGTAACCACGATCCTGTTCGATGCCGATATAATCACGGCCCAGGCGTTTGGCCACCGCGCCCGAGGTGCCGCTGCCGAAAAATGGGTCTAAAACCAAATCACCTGGTTTAGACGCGGCCAAAATCACCCGCGCCAACAATGCTTCAGGCTTTTGTGTTGGATGGGCTTTTTCACCGTTCACCTTCAGCCGCTCGGCACCGGTGCATAACGGGATCAACCAGTCGCTGCGCATCTGCTGGTCATCGTTAAAAGTCTTCATGGCGTCATAATTGAACGTATATTTTTTTGAAGCTTCATCGCGGGCGCACCAAATCAAGGTTTCATGCGCATTGGTAAAACGCTTACCGCGAAAATTCGGCATCGGATTTGTTTTCCGCCAAATCACGTCATTGAGAATCCAAAATCCAAGGTCCTGCAAGGTCGCACCGACCCGGAAGATATTGTGATAACTGCCAATCACCCAAAGACTGCCGCTGGGTTTTAAGACCCGCCGCGCCGCCGCCAACCAAGCATGGCTGAAACGGTCATAGGCGGCAAAGCCGTCAAACCTGTCCCAGTCATTGTCGACACCATCCACAAGGGTGTTATTGGGGCGATGCAACTCCCCTGATAACTGCAGGTTATAGGGTGGATCGGCAAAGATTAAATCAACTGATTCTGCAGGCAGATCAGCCATCGCTTCAATGCAATCGCCGTTAATAATACAGTTTCGGGGGGCCGCTTCGCGACGGCCAGTTGACGTGCTCATCGGTGACTCAAATCCTTAAAAACGCTCGACAGACTGGCCCAGCCGGTCCGAAAGGTCAAGAGTCACAAATGGATTCTATGAATGGAGTCAATAGGTTAGGGACTTATCCACAACATATTGTGGGTTGTTCGCTGAGCAGACTCACTCGGTGGTATTGTCGGCGGATTGCAAAAACGCCAGGATCGGCCGAAAACTCCGCCGGTGATGCACCGTTATGCCGATTTCAGAAATTGCCGCGCGATGTTGTGCGGTTCCATAGCCGGCATTACGGGCCCAACCATAGCCGGGATAGCGCTGGTCAAGCAGCGCCATTTCTGCGTCCCGTGCGCATTTCGCGGCAATCGAGGCCGCCGCGATGCTGCGACTATGGGCATCGCCTTTGACCACCGCTTGCCCAGGGCACGGCAAATTTGCCGGCAACCGGTTGCCGTCGACGAGGGCAAGGTCAGGAATTTTTCCCTGCTCCGCCAGCATAACACTCAGCGCCGTCACCGCCCGGCTCATCGCCCGCAAGCTTGCTTGCAAAATATTCACCGCATCAATTTCCGCCACTTCCGCGCGGCCAAGGGCGATTTCGGCATAGGGTGTGACAGCGTGCAAAATCTGCTGCCGGGCAACCGCAGATAGGGTCTTAGAATCGTTAAGCCGGTCGGCGATAGGCGCCGGTAGGGCAGCAATATCCAACCAGGCGGCGGCGGCAACCACCGGGCCTGCCCAAGGCCCGCGGCCAACTTCATCAACACCAATGATGCAGCGCCCGGCCATTGCCCCGGCGGCCTGTTCGAGCTCAAAGCTTGCCATTTTGGCCCTGTCGTTTGGCTGTTAAAATAACCTCATCTGCGGGCTATTTTCGACTGGAACGGCGAATTGGTCCAGTGCCAGATCATAACTGCGGGCCTTTAAATCATGCCGCCGGCGGGCTTTTTCAACACGTTTATTGAGCAAATCGGCATAGGCACCGACACCCCGCATCCGCGTGCCCCACTGATTTTGATACAGCCCGCCGCCGCGGGTATCGCGGATCAGTTTCAGCACCTTCGAGGCGCGGTTTGGAACATGGGCCTGCAGCCAATCGACAAACAGATCTTTTAATTCATGCGGCAAGCGCAACAGTACATGGCTGACGCTTTGCGCGCCGGCGGCCGCCCCAGCGGATACGATATTTTCGATTTCATGGTCATTCAGGCCCGGGATCACCGGTGCCATCAACAGATTCACGGGCACCCCTGCCGCCGTCAACTGGGCAATTGCCGCCAGCCGTTTGGCCGGTGTTGGTGCGCGTGGTTCCAACCGCCACGACAATTCCCGATCCAAGGTGGTGACCGAGATGTTAACGACCACCAACTGCCGGGCCGCGAGCCGCGCCAGGATATCCTGATCCCGGCAGACCAAATCGGACTTGGTGATCAACCCGAGTGGATGGCCAAAGCGATCAAAAACCTCAAGGACTGACCGCGTTATCCGCCGCTCACGTTCAATTGGCTGATAGCAGTCGGTGTTTGTGCCAAGGGCGATCACCTGGGGCCGATAGCCGCGTTTGCAAAATGCTTTTTCAAGCAAACTTGCGGCATCTGGCTTTGCAAATAATTGGGTTTCAAAGTCCAACCCGGGGGATAAACCAAGATAGGCGTGGCTTGGCCGCGCAAAGCAATAGACGCAGCCATGCTCACAGCCGCGATAAGGGTTGATCGAGCGATCAAAGGCCACATCCGGCGATTTATTGGCCGTAATAATCGACCGTGAGGCATCAATGCCAACCTCGGTGCGTGGTCGCGGCGGTTCGGCAACGCGCGGCCAGCCGTCATCAATTTGATAGCGCCGCTCGGCCTCAAACCGACCGGAGGCATTGCTGTTTACGCCGCGCCCTTTGATGATTTGTGTTTGCAGGAAATCGTCCACAAGGCTGTCGCCATCGACATCTGACGCAGGCGTTTTTGCGCGTGCCGCCGCGGCCTGACGCCGATGTTGCCAGCCGCCAAGCTTGGCGGCCTTTTCGGCCATCGGCGGTGGGCTGTTCTGGGCCATGTTCTTAAGGTTGCGCATCGGTAGAACATAGTTTACAAAAAAGAACATAACAAGAACATATATGTTCTATCAGCGGTTATTCCGGTGCCGCGTCCGCATCATGGTTTGCGTCATCGCCGGCCGGATCGCTCAACCGGCGGCCATCAAGGGCTTTTTCTTGCTGTCGCAAAGCTGCAGCATTGCTGGTTTTATCAGCCTTACTGCGGCCAAATTGTCGGCGGTTTTCAGCAGCCTGTGCCGCCTTTTCACGGCGTGCGACCGTTTTGCGAAATCGCCGCAGGTTGACGACTTTAGCGGTCATATCGCCTCCAAATCCAGACGATCTGGGCCCAGCCATTCGGCACGGCAGCGCTGCACTGTCGATAACACCGTGAAATTAACCAGACGGTTTTCAATATGCCGCTGCAGGATCGTTTCTTCCTCGCTGAGCGGCTCGGTTTTTTGCCGCGCGGCCTGAACAGCGTGGGTCCGGGCAGCCCATTTGCAGCTCCAGGTCGTGGTCCGCAGCCAAGTCAGCCGCCGCATTGCCAGCAGCCAGGGGCGCAGCGCTGCCGACTTTTCAGCAGGCAGAAGAGCTAAATAATCAGCGTAGAATTGCCGCACTTGCGCTGCCGAAAGCTCGCCATTGGCAGCAATATCCCAGGTCGTTGAGGTGAATAGGCTGGCATGGGCAAGATCAACGGCAGGTGAGCCATACAGCGCTTTTTCCAAATCTACAAACCACACTTGGGCCTTTTCATCGATCAAATAATTCCCCGGGTGGGTGTCGGTCAGCACCAAGCTACGTGGTTGTGTTTGGCCTGCCGCTTTGGCTGCAAATCGCCGGGCCCAATCCAGCTCATCAATGATTTCGCGGCGGGCTTCAGGATCCGCCACGCTTGGCGCGACAAACTGCGCCTGCTCTTCAATAAAGGCCATAATGCCGGCCACCGGATCGCCGTGATCGGCCAACGGCGGCCGCGCTGCGGGCGGCGGCATCGGCAAGGCGTGAACCTGCGCCAGACATTGCGCCACAGCCGACATGTGCTGGCTGGGATCAATCGGTACGCCGGCAATTTCATCGACGATCAACACCCCCATCGGTAACTCTGCGGATGGCGGCAAAACATCGTGTAAGCGCGGGCAATGGCCGCTGTCGGCAGCACGGCTGAAGCAGGCTGCCTGATGGATCAAGTTATTCTTCGGTGAGAGCGCAAACTGGCTAAGTTTTGGCACCCGCAGCAGCGGTCGATGGCCATCGAAATCAAACCCGTGAACGCGAAAATGGATATGCGCGATGCCCTTTTGAGGTAATTTTTCCAACGCCGCCGGCTGCACGCCGGCAAAACGCGGGTGGCGGCCCAGGGCGGTTGCTAAAACGGTGCTTAAAGCTGGCAAATGCGCTGTCCTTTTTTACTGCCTATCAAAAAAAACCCCAAGACCTTGCGCGCGGCCAAAAATTTGCCCACTTTTATTGCTTGTGTGATCCTTATATACAATGTCCGAGATGCAACCGCAAAACACTTCAGATCGGCGGTTATCGCCCGATGGTGAAACCGCGCCTCACGTTGGCGGCCAAATCACACGGCGCAGCAGCGGCGCCATCTCTGTCATTATCCCAACCTTAAACGCGGCCGACAGTTTGCCTGCCACCTTACAGGCTTTGACAGCCGATCGGCCCAGCGGATTGCAGCTTGAAATCCTTGTCAGCGACGGTGGCTCCGGCGACCAAACCCAAGCCATCGCCACCGCCGCTGAGGTGACGGTCATAACCGCCAGCAGGGGCCGCGGCCAACAACTTGCCGCAGGGGCCGACCAGGCGCAGTTTGATTGGTTGTTGTTTTTACATGCCGACACGGTTTTGACGCGCGGCTGGGACAGCGCCATTGCCGCCTTTATCCTGCATCCAAGATCACCTGAAAAGGCGGCGGTTTTTCAATTTCGCTTGAATGATTCCAGCGCCGCCGCCCGCCGGCTTGAAAAATGGGTCCGCTGGCGCTCTAACTTGCTGGCCCTGCCCTATGGTGACCAAGGCTTGCTGATCCATCGCCAACTGTATGCGGAAATTGGCGGCTATCGGGAAATTGTGCTGATGGAGGATGTTGACATCATTCGCCGCTTGGGGCGCTCCCGGCTGATCCGCTTTGATGTTGACGCCGTGACCGATGCCGGCCGTTATCTGCGCGCCGGTTATGGCCGCAGAATGCTGCGCAATGGGCTTTGTTTGTTGCTGTATTTCTTAGGTTTGCCGCCGCATCTCATCAAACGGCTTTACGGCTAGCTGCAGCGTCATGGGCCAACATCCAAATTTAATCATTTTTGTCAAAACCCCGCAGCTTGGGCATGTCAAAAGCCGGCTTGCCGTCGATATCGGCAGCGTCCAGGCGACCCGTGCCTATCGCGCCATGAGCGCTGCTTTGCTGCGCCGCTTGGCCTACGGACCTGCTTTTCGTCGCTATGTTTTCGTGGCGCCGGCGAAAAATGGCGCCTTGGGCCGCTGGCACCGCCGTTTCTGCCGCCGGCAGCAATCTACCGGTGATCTTGGTGCCCGCATGGCCGATGCCTTTCGGCGCATGCCGCCGGGCCCAAGCATTTTGATCGGCAGTGACATTCCAACCATCGACTGGTCGCATCTAAGGGCCGCTTGTCGGCAGCTCAACAATGCCGATGTGGTCTTCGGGCCAGCGACTGACGGTGGTTTTTGGTTGGTGGGCTTTGCCAATTTCCGCCGCCGCGGCAGCGCTTTCAAAAACATCCGGTGGTCCGGGCCAAACGCCCTCAGCGACACCGTCAACAGCCTCTCCGCCGGCCAAAAAGTCGCCTTTGCAGATCAGCTTGACGACGTTGACACGGGCGCAGATTGGCGTCGGTACCAGCACCAGAAAAACGCCAAGAACAAACCATAGAACCGCACCGTCGGCAGCCTTAACATAGCCGGCAAGCCTGTTCCGTGAGAGCTATCCGCCTTTGCGGGCGCGCTCATGTTCTTGCAGCCGCGGCATGATTTCAACGAAATTGCAGGGCCGATATCGAATATCAAGCTGATGCACCAAAATTTCATCCCAGCCATCGCGGCAAGCGCCCGGTGAGCCAGGCAATGAAAACAGATAGGTGCCGCCGGCAACCCCGCCAATGGCCCGTGATTGAATCGTTGATGGTCCAATTTTAGGCAAGGATATCCAGCGGAACATTTCCCCAAAGCCTTCGATTTCTTTCTCAAACACGGCTTTGAAAGCTTCCGGCGTCACGTCACGCCCAGTCAACCCGGTGCCGCCGGTGGCAATCACCACATCAACCCCGTGATCGGCAATCCACGCCTTTAATTGCTGCACAATGGCGGCTTGATCGTCGATCACAATTTGTCGATCGACAACCGAATGGCCGGCTTCGGTTATCCGCCCAACCAAAACATCGCCGGATTTATCCGAGCTTAAATCCCGGCTGTCGGAAACTGTCAGAACAGCGATATTTATGGCCACAAAGGCAATATTTTGATCAATTCCAGGCATAGTGTATGCGTCCTGTATTTTCGTCATCAATGCTTTGATACTGCGGCCAAATGCCGGCCGCAACCCGATCCAAGGCGGGTGTGCTTTGCCGTAATTGTAGGCGATACATCCACATATTCGTCAGCACCGATTCAATATACCCACGGGTTTCAGGAGACGGAATAGATTCGATGAACAGTAACGGATCATCACGGAAATCCACTTTTCGCCGCCACCGTGCGAGCGAGCCTGGGCCGGC
>MDTB01238131.1_pt1 | contig 11194 bp, 9 predicted proteins | sample 811161 | NCBI WGS metagenome assembly MDTB01 (sample SAMN05326650, study PRJNA326480) | marine metagenome | isolation source: seawater | place: Mediterranean Sea | collected 2009
CCCGCCAAGGCATGTGGATTGCCTCGGCAGACCCGTCTGCCGAATTGCAGAAAATCGCCAAACAAGCCGGCCTGTCGGAAGACGATTATATTGTCTGCTTGAAAGACGAAAGCGTGCTGGCGGCGATCCGTGGCATGCAGACAGCGGCGGCGGAACAGCTCAATGTGCGTTCGACGCCGACTTTTTTCGTCAATGGTCAGAAACTTGAAGGCAATCAGCCATTGGATGTCTTCGAGGAGATTTTCATTCCCCTGCTTCCGGATACGGAAAATTAGAGAAGGCCACCATGCAGTTTAAGCGCCTACGTCTGTCGGGATTTAAGTCCTTTGTGGATCCGGTCGATCTGGATATTTTGCCGGGAATTACGGGCGTTGTTGGCCCGAACGGGTGCGGCAAGTCCAATCTGCTGGAAGCGTTGCGCTGGGTGATGGGCGAAACCTCGTATAAGTCAATGCGCGGGTCGGGCATGGAAGACGTCATTTTTGCCGGCACCAATGCGCGTCCGGCGCGCAATCATGCCGAAGTGCTTTTGTTTCTCGAAAATAAGGAGCGCGATGCTCCGGCGGACTATAATGATGCGGAAGAATTGGAAATTGTCCGTCGCATTGAGCGCGATGCGGGCTCCGCCTATCGCATCAATAGCCGCGATGTGCGCGCGCGCGACGTGCAGCTGCTTTTTGCCGATGCGTCAACCGGCGCGCGGTCTACCTCGCTGGTACGCCAGGGGCAAATCGGCGAATTGATTAACGCCAAGCCCGAAGCCCGGCGCATGATTTTGGAAGAAGCAGCGGGTATTTCGGGGTTACATTCGCGCCGCCACGAAGCCGAGTTGCGTTTGCGCTCGGCGGAAAACAATCTCGAAAAAGTCGACGATGCACTGCAAGCGCTTGAGACAGAATTTCGCCAGCTGAAACGCCAGGCGCGCCAAGCCAGTCGGTATAAAAATATTTCCGGACAAATTCGCGGTGTGGAAGCGACCGCGCTTCATATTCGCTGGCATCTCGCCTGTGTAATGGTCGAGGAGACTGCCGCGCAGCTTGTTTCAGCGGGAAGCCAATTCGAGGACGCCACGCAAGCCGCAACGGCTGCCAATGTCGCACAGGCCGCGGCGCATGAAATTTTGCCGGACTTGCGCCAGAAAGAGGCCGAAGCCGCCGCCGCCTTGCGCCATGTTTTACTTGAGCAAGAAGGCTTGGAAGCTGAAGCCGCCCGCGCGCAAGAAATGGTTGGTCGGCTCGAAACCCAGCTTATGACCATTGCCCAAGATATGGCGCGCGAGGAACATGTGCTGGAAGACGCCGCAGCGCAGGAAACCGCGCTGGCAGAAGAAAAAGCAGCGATTAGCAATGCGGCCAGTGTCGATGAAGCCGAGATGGAAGCCCAAGCGCGCACCGATATGGATAAAGCAGCGCAAGTGCTGGCGGATGCTGAGGCGCGGCTGGAAGCGGCCAATCGCGCGGTGGCGGATCAGGCGGCGCGGCGTCACGCTTGCGAGGCGCGATTGAAAGAAACGGCGGTGCGTCAGGCAAAGCTGGAGGCCGATCAAGCTAAATCATCGCTGGTGCGGAGCGATATTGAAAACAACATGTTCGCCGATATCGATTTGTCGGCGCGCCAGGCAGAATTGGACGAATTAATCTCGGTGCACGAGCACGCGCGGGCGGCATTTGAAGCCACCGCTGCGGAACTGTCCAAGTGCGAGGCGCGCCGCCGGGCGGCGACCACCCCTGCAGAAGCGGCGCGCGCGGATTTGAACCGGCTGATGGGCGAGGTTAATGCGTTGTCGGCTTTGTTCGCGGGTGCCGATGACACAAACTTTCCGGCGCTGGTCGACAAGGTTGAGGTGGCGCCCGGTTTTGAAATGGCACTGGGCGCGGCAATCGGTGATGATTTGGCGGCGTCGTGGGACACGCAAGCGCCCGCGCATTGGCGCGATTTTGGCAGCGAAACAGTGGGGCAAGATTTGCCAGCCGGTGTCGAGGCGCTGGCGAGGCATGTTACGGGCTCGCCGCTTTTGCTGCGCCGTTTGTCGCAAGTCGGGATTGTCGAAACCGCGCAAGGGGCGGCATTGCAAAAACAATTATTGCCGGGTCAGCGGCTTGTCTCGCGCGACGGCGATTTGTGGCGCTGGGATGGGTTTGCCAGCGCCGCCAATGCGCCCAGCGCAGCCGCCACGCGCTTGGCCCAGCGCAACCGTTTGGACGAACTGGCCGCAGCGCGCCAGGCGGCTGAGGCAAAAGCGGACGAAACGGCATCGGCATTGGAAGAGATTGAAACGCAATTTACCACGCTCAAAGAGCGCCATGAAAGTGAGCGCATCGCTTTGCAAGACGCGCAAAATGCCGTTTCCGTCGGGCAGCAGCAATTAGCCCAAGCCGAAGCCGGTGCCGCTACCGATCAGGCGAAATTGCAAGCGCTCGACACCAGCGAAGCGCGCATTGAGGCGGATATGGCCGAATTGGAAGCAGCGCGCGCGGCAACAAATGAGGCGCTGAAAGCGCTGGCAAATGAGGCGCGCGACTTGCAAGACATGGATGCGTTGCGCGCCGATGTTGCACAAAAACGCAACCATTCGGCCGAGGCGCGCGCGCTGTTTGACGGGTTTTACAGCCAGCGTCAAGCGCGCGAGCAGCAACTTGCCCGCATCGAGCAAGACCAAGCCTCATGGCAGCAACGCGCTGATGCGGCGCGCGCGCAAATTTCGGCGTTGGAAAACCGTCGTGGCGAAAACCTTGCCGAGAAAGAAAAATTCATCGCAATTCCCGAGGCGCTTGCCGCGCGGCGTGCGAAGCTGGCCGATGTGGTGACACAAGCCGAAACACGGCGTCAGGCGGCGGCTGATGAATTGGCCGAGGCCGAAACCGCCCAAGCCGCAGCCGATAAAACATTGCGCGCGTGCGAGGGCGCGGTGGCAGAGGTGCGCGAAAAACTGGCCCGCCTTGAGGCCACTCAAGAAGCCAATAATGCGCGGCGCGACGAAGCCGCCCAGCGTATTCGTGAAGCCTTGCAGATTGCGCCGGAAGAAGCCGCCGCGATTGCCGGTATTGGCCCGGAAGACGCGCTGCCGGAAGCCGAGGATGTCGAAGCCAAGCTGGAAAAACTGCGCCGCGAACGGGAAAATTTGGGCGGGGTGAATTTACGCGCCGAAGAAGAGGCTGACGAGATTAAGCAAAAAATCGAGACCATGACGGGCGAGCGCGATGAGCTGGCCGCCGCGATTAATAAATTGCGCCATGGCATCGGGCAGCTTAACCGCGAGGGGCGGCAACGCTTGCTTGCCGCGTTTGAAACGGTCAACGGGCATTTCGGGCGTTTGTTCACCCAGCTTTTCGGCGGTGGCTCGGCGCGTCTTGAACTGAGCGAGAGCGATGACCCGCTGGAAGCGGGGCTTGAAATTATCGCCCACCCGCCCGGCAAAAAGCCGCAAGTCATGTCTTTATTGTCAGGCGGTGAGCAAGCGCTGACGGCGATGGCGATGATTTTTGCCGTGTTTTTGACCAATCCGTCGCCGATTTGTGTGCTGGATGAGGTCGACGCGCCGCTGGACGATGCCAATGTTGAGCGGTTTTGCAATCTGGTGCGCGAAATTGCCGATGAGACGGGAACGCGGTTTTTGCTCATCACCCACCACGCGTTGACCATGGCGCGGATGGATCGTTTATTCGGCGTGACCATGCAAGAACGCGGTGTCAGCCAGTTGATTTCGGTGGATTTGACGACGGCAGAACAATTTGCAGAAAATGGCCGCGACAAAAACGCCGGAAAAGAAGAAGGTTCATATAAATCAACAGGTTAGAGGGGGTATCGTCGCTTGACATTCCACAGGCCAGTAAGTAGATTGCCCCCAATCTGGGAGCCAGGATTCGCCGGTTGGCGGGCGCTGTGACCGGGTCGCGCGACCCCCAGCCTCCGCCGTCTGATAAGCGCGATGCGCTTGATGATTTGGCGGCGCGAATTGCGGAGACCAGAGGCAGGCAGCAGCCGGTCGAAAAACCCCGGGGCCATGCCAGCATGCTCGGCTTGGCCTATCGGTTTACCGTTGAAATGTTGGCGGGTATCGGGGTCGGCGGTTTTCTGGGCTGGTGGATGGACAAATGGTTCGGCACGGCTCCGGCTTTCCTGCTGATACTACTTTTTCTCGGCATGATTGCCGGGGTTGTAAATTCTGTCCGGACGGTAAACGAAATGCGCCGGTCTCTGGATCAAAACGCAGCGGGCACCGCACGGGCGCCCGACCAAGAGGAGTAGAGCGTGGCTGGCAGTAAAAACGCTGAAGGTGGAGCCGGTTTGGATCCGATGCACCAGTTCGAGGTGCACCCCCTTATCGAATTGCCAACGGTCGCCGGCATTGATACGTCTTTCACCAACTCATCGCTCTGGATGGTCATTGCTGTGGGTCTTATCGGCTCTTTCATGTTGGCCGCTTCGAGCCGGTCGGCGCTGGTGCCCGGACGTCTGCAATTAATGGGCGAGATGGCCTATAAATTCGTCGCCGATATGATCCAAGAAAATATCGGCACCGAGGGCATGCGCTATTTCCCGTTCATTTTCTCGCTGTTCATGTTCATTCTGTTCTGCAATATGCTGGGCATGCTGCCCTATAGTTTCACTGTCACCAGCCATCTGATTGTCACTTTCGCACTGGCCGCGACCGTGTTTATGCTGGTGACGCTGGTCGGGTTTGCCCGCCACGGTATCGGCTTTTTGAAACTTTTTGTGCCGTCGGGTATCCCCGCCGTGCTGATGCCCTTGCTAGTGGTTATCGAATTAATCTCCTATTTGACCCGCCCGGTCAGCCTGTCTGTACGACTGTTCGGAAATATGATGGCGGGCCACACCATGCTGAAAATTTTTGGCGGCTTTGTTGTCGGGCTCGGCTCGGCAGGGCTGGCCCCGCTGGCGATTGCGCCGTTTGCGCTGATGGTCGCCTTTACCGGCTTGGAACTGCTCATCGCCGGGCTGCAAGCTTATGTGTTTACGATTTTGACGTGCATTTATCTCAACGAAGCCATCCATATGGATCACTAACGCTAACTTAACCTAACGCCCGCGGGCATTTTTGGAGGATTATCTCATGGAAGCAGAAGCAGCAAAATATATCGGCGCAGGTATCGCATGCATCGCCCTTGCCGGGGCCGGCATCAGCATTGGTACGATTTTCGGCAATTATTTGGCTGGTGCGTTACGCAACCCATCCGCCGCGCAAAGCCAGTTTCCCAATCTCCTGCTGGGCTTTGCTTTGGCAGAAGCCACAGGCCTGTTCGGTCTGATTATTGCGCTCATCCTGTTGTTCGTGGTCTGAGCCAAGCCCGCGATCTATTGGTGCTAAAAGCCCGAGGAGTGCATCATGCCGCAGCTTGATCCTGCCAGTTTCCCGTCCCAGCTTTTTTGGCTTGCCGTTTGTTTCGGCTCGATGTTGCTGGTTCTGTCGGTGGTTGTTTTGCCGCGCATCACGCGCACGCTGGAAACCCGCAAAGGCCAGATCGACGGGGATTTGGAAGCTGCGGAAAAGCTGCGCGCCGATGCCGAGGCTGCGTTGGCGGCCTATGATGCGGCCTTGCAGCAGGCGCGCAATAATGCGCTCGCTCTGGCGCAAGAAATGCGTGCGGAAATTCAGGCTGAAACCGATCGGCAAAAAGCCGAGCTGGATGCCCGCCTCGCCGAGGAAGCAAAACAGGCTGATGCACGCCTGAACGCCGCGCGCGATGCCGCGCTGGGTGGTCTTGATGCGGCGGCGCGTGATGTTGTCGGCGATGTCATGCAAGCCGTCGGCCTTGGCGCAACGGGCGCAGGTGATATTGATACGGCGCTAAAAGCCGTGCGCGAAGGGTGATGCACATGTTTGATGAATCGTTTTTTGTCGCGCTGTCTTTTGTCACTGTTATCGGCGCGTTTTTATATTTGAAACTGCCACAGCGTTTGTTGTCTGCGCTGGATACGAAATCCGCCGAAATTGCCGACGCGTTGGAGCAGGTGCGCAAATTGCGTGAAGACGCCGAAGCGCTGCTTGCCGATTACGAAGCACGGCGCAAATCTGCCGAGCAGCAAGCTGAAGAAATCGTCACCGAGGCGCGTGCAACCGCCGAACGTTTGGCCGAAGAAGCACGTGTCGCCATGCAAGCCCAGCTCGAACGCCGTACCCAACAGGCCGAAAGCAAAATTGCCCGCGCCGAAGAGCAACTGGTCGGCGAAGTGCGCGCGGCCATCACGCGCTTGGCGGTGGACGCGGCCGCGCATCTCATCGAAACCGGCATGAGCGCGCAACAAGCCAACTCGCTTATCGAGCAGAATATTTCCGAATTAAAAGATCGGCTGCAATAGCGCCGACTGGCTAATTGCCCAAATGGGTCGGTATGACCCGAGCGCGCGCGTCTTGCGGCACATAAACCGGCCAGCTTTCAGCCGCCAAGATGCGAAGACTGACGGGATCTTGCCCGAATTTATTGCGATAAATCCACATATTCCCCATGACTTTTTGCCCATATTTGCGGGTTTCGCCGGCCGACATGCTTTCAATAAACAAAAGCGGATCCTCGACGCCTTTTAATTCGCGCCGCCAGCGGCGCAATGTGCCGGGCCCGGCATTGTAAGCGGCCAGCGCATAAATCACATTCCCATCGAAATAATCATTGCTCATGAGCATGGAGAGATATTTTTGCCCGATCGCCAGATTGAGGTCTGCCTTCAGCAAGCGGTCGCGGCCCTTGCGCCAAGCAAGTTGGCGGTCGCCGGTGATAAATGCGGCGGTGCGCGGCATAATCTGCATCAGGCCGCGTGCGCCGGCTGAGGATTTCGCGCGCGCTTTGAAACGGCTTTCCTGCCGCACCAGCGCGTACAAAACAGCCTGATCAATTCCGGTGTCGGTTTGTTGCGGCAGGGTGGGGTAGCTGCTGTCCAGCACGGTAAGCGGCATGCTGCCCTTTATTTGCAGACCGAGGCGTTGGGCAAGCGCGAGTTGCACGGCGGGATAGGCATTTTTTTCCGCATAGGCGAGCATGGCGCGCGCTTCGGGCTCGGATAAACGCTCTTGCAGATATAACAGTTCAAGTTCGGCCAATTCGCCTTGGCTGGCGGCGCGCAGACCTTCGGCACGGCGCAACACCGGATGCGTTGCGAATATATTCGCATCGCGGCGCGCGGCCTTTTGCCAGTTGATTTGCATTTGTCCGGCCACTTGCTGCATGCCCAGCAGCGCGTAAAAATGTGGGCCGGATTGTGCGGCAATCTTGAAATACAGTTCGGCTTCGCTGATTTTATCGGCCTTACGCAAGCCCCGTGCGGCCCAATAGGCGGCGCGCGCGCGCAATGCAGCGCTGACGGTCGCGGTGTCGGCCAGGCGGGTAAAATGCTCGGTCGCCAGTTCGGATTTGCCGAGCCGCCAGGCGGCCAGTCCAGCGTGCCAGTCTGACATTGGCACGCGGCTGCGGCTGCGCGTTGCTTCTTGCGCCAGTTTCAGCGAGGAAGCGATTTTGCCTTCAATATAATAGCTGCGCGCAATCAGCGATTTCAAAAAATCGGTTTCGGCGGCTTGCAAGCGGCGGTCTTGGCTTTTGGCGGAAATATATTTCAAAGCTTGTGTCGGGCGTTCGCGGCGGATCAGGCGGTAGACCTCGCGCCGAATACGCCGCTTGGTGCGCGTTTGGAACAAGGCCGAGGCACTGCTGGCCTTGTCTTGATGATAAATACGCGCGGGCGGCTGCTTGGGCATGGCGATGCCGCGGGGCTTGCGCTTTTGGGCAAGCTTGTAGACCCGCCACGCGCCCGGATGGTCGGCATAGTTTTTCAGCCAGTCGCGCAACTCTGTCCATTTGGCGCGATAGGCGGTGGGGTGCATGTAACGTTGAAACAAAACATGCCCCATTAATAGCGGGTCACTCACCTGCCGGATGAGGCGGTCGGCGCGGTTCCATTTGGCACTTTCTTGCAGCGCAAAAATTTCGCGGTAAAGCGCTGAATCCTCAGGCTTGTCCGGGCGCACATAATCGGGGCGGGGCAGGGGACGCAAACCCTGTCGGTCTTCCGGCGCCAGCGCAGATGGTTTAACTGGCCCCAAAAAGAGCGCGAGGGCGACACCCAAAAACAGCGCGCGCGTCATGAGGCGGCGTCCAGCTTTTGTTTCAAGGCGCATAAATCTGCCCAGACATCGGCTTTGGTTTCCGGCCGGCGCAATACATAGGCCGGGTGAAAAAACGGCAGCGCCGGAATGGTACGCCCGCCAATTTCAAGGGTTTGCCATTTACCGCGCAAACGCGTAATGCCGGTTTCGGTGTCGAGCAAGGTTTTGGCGGAGGTGCCGCCCACCAGCACAATAATCTCCGGCGCGGCCAGTTCAATCTGGCGCAGAATAAAGGGTTTGCAGATTTCCAATTCGTCAACCGAGGGCGCGCGATTGCCCGGCGGTCGCCACGCAATGACATTGGCAATATAAAGATTGCCGGCGCGCGACAGCCCGATGGTGCCCATCATGGCGTCGAGCAACTGCCCGCTGCGCCCGACAAAGGGTTTGCCCGTACGGTCTTCATCTTGTCCCGGCGCCTCGCCCACAAGCATGACACGCGCCGTGCTGACGCCGTCCGAAAACACGGTGGATTTCGCGGTTTTTTTCAATCCACAGCCGTCGAAACTTTCTAGGGCAGCCGCCAGTTCGTCGAGCGTTTTGGCGTTTTGTGCCAGTGTTGCACTATCGATGGCGGCGCCGGTTTGGGTCGCGGAAGGGGTAACTTGCGCGGCAACAAATGCGGGTGTAACGGCTGAAGCGGGCGGTGCCAGAGGTGTCGCAGTTTCCTGCAAGCCCGGATGGGGCATGGGTTCGTGCGCAGCCGCCGCAGGTGCGACAGGTGCTGCGAAATGATTAACCGGCATGTCATCGAGCACGTCGGCGCAATCAGCGTCGATGTGAAACTTCAAAAGATCAATAATTTCTGGACGTTCAAGCTGCATGGTTGGATTGGTAAGACAGAAATATTCCCGAGTTTCAAATGCCTTAGAAGCGTCTCCGCTGTTATCGGAACCGCACAACAAAAGCGAATCACTTTCGCATTTCACAATAGCATGACATTGGGTCGCAGGGGCCACACATTGCAGTTTTGTATGCTGACACGTAAATTCACCATACTTTGGCGGGTGCGACGGTTTTGTGGTAAATTGCACCCGTACATTGAATATAAGAGGTTTGAGATGACTGAATTACCCGTCAACCAAGTCAATGCCCGACAGGGCTGGGCGCTGGCACCAGAAGAGCGCGAGGCCATGGAATATGACGTGGTGATTGTAGGGGCCGGCCCGGCAGGTTTGTCGGCGGCGATCCGCTTGAAGCAAATGGCTGAAGAAAGCGGCAAGGACGTCTCCGTATGCGTGCTTGAAAAAGGCTCTGAAGTGGGCGCGCATATTCTTTCCGGCGCGGTGATCGATCCGGTTGGCATTAACCGCCTGTTCCCTGATTGGAAAGAACGTGGCGCGCCGCTTGAGACGCCTGTAACGTCCGACCGCTTTTTGTTTTTGGGCCCTGCGGGTGCTCTGCCACTGCCGAATTTCATTTTGCCGCCCTTGATGAAAAACCACGGCAATTACATTGCCAGCCTTGGCAATGTTGCGCGTTGGTTGGCCGAGCAAGCTGAAAATATGGGCGTTGAGATTTATCCGGGTTTTGCTGCAGCTGAGTTGCTGTTTGACGAAAACGGTGCGGTACGCGGTGTCGCCACGGGCGATATGGGCGTGTCGAAAACCGGCGAGAAAAAAGATGGCTGGATGCCGGGCATGGAATTGCATGCAAAATACACATTTCTTGCCGAAGGCGTGCGCGGGTCGCTGTCAAAGGCCGCAATCGCGCAATACGACCTTGATGCCGATAGCGATTATCAGAAGTTCGGCATCGGCATTAAGGAATTGTGGCAGGTCGCGCCGGAAAACCACAAGCCCGGCCATGTCCAGCACACATTGGGCTGGCCGCTCGACAATGCGACGGGCGGCGGCTCGTGGCTCTATCATTTCGGCGATAATTTTGTCTCGATCGGGTTCGTGACGCATTTGAATTATCAAAACCCGCATTTGTCGCCTTATGACGAGTTTCAGCGCTTCAAAATGCACCCTGTGATCCGCCAGACGCTTGAGGGCGGCAAACGTATTTCTTACGGCGCGCGCGCGATTACCGAAGGCGGTTACCAGTCTGTGCCGAAATTGGCTTTTCCGGGCGGAGCGCTGATTGGCTGCTCGGCTGGTTTTGTGAACGTGCCGCGCATCAAAGGCAGCCACAATGCCATGGAAACCGGCATTATGGCCGCCGAAGCCGCGTTTGCGGCGCTCGCAGAGAACCGCGCCCATGACGCGCTGGATGCCTATCAGCAAGCCTATGATGACAGCCGCGTGGCAAAGGAGCTGAAAATGGTGCGCAATGTGAAACCCTTGCTGACGAAATTCGGCAATTTCCTCGGTACGGCGCTGGGCGGTGTTGAAATGTGGATGCGTACTCTGGGTATCGGTCTGCCGTTTACCCTGTCGCACGGCAAGCCGGATCATGCAGCCATGAAAAAGGCTGATGAGTGCCAGCCGATTGAGTATCCCAAGCCCGATGGCGAGGTGGCGTTCGACAAATTGTCATCGGTATTTTTATCGGCGACCAATCACGAAGAAGATCAGCCAGCGCATTTGACGCTTAAAAATGCGGCGGTGCCGGTGGATGTTAATTTGCCCGAATATGACGAGCCGGCGCAGCGCTATTGTCCGGCTGGTGTCTATGAGATTGTACGCGACGATGCGGGCGATAATCCGCGTCTGCAAATCAACGCACAAAATTGTGTGCATTGTAAAACATGCGATATCAAAGACCCGAGCCAAAATATTAACTGGGTTGTGCCGGAAGGTGCTGGCGGGCCTAACTATCCCAATATGTAGCTTTTCAGCCATTGCACCTGCGGGGTGTCCTGATAAACTCTTGACCGACAGGAGTTTTGATGAAGTTTAGGCACTATTTGTTGCTGGGTTTGGCCGGCGCGCTTGTCATTGGCGTTGGGCTGGGAACCTTTTTGGTCACGCGGGCGCCGCATTTTGCCCGCCCCCCCGGATTGGCCGGTGCCTATCTCGCGGCGCAATTTGCCATTGGCAGCAATGATTTGGTGCAAGCGGGTGACTATTTGGAACTGGCGCTGGAGACCGACCCGGATGATCCCGATTTGCTGCAAAAAGCCATGCGGACACG
>MDTB01109371.1_pt1 | contig 11193 bp, 10 predicted proteins | sample 811161 | NCBI WGS metagenome assembly MDTB01 (sample SAMN05326650, study PRJNA326480) | marine metagenome | isolation source: seawater | place: Mediterranean Sea | collected 2009
ACAAGTGTAGATGTTATGGATATGAATGGAAATATAAAAACTTATTACACGGATGAAATAAAATTTTCTTATCGATTTTCATCATTTAAAAAAGAAGAATTTATACTAGAAGCTAGATTTGAACTAAATCAAGATAACCCTTTTATAATAAAAGAAAATAGAAAAAAAGCCAGCTCAGGAAGAAGAACAAATCAACCCTTAAAATTTCGCTCAGCAGGAAGTGTTTTTAAAAACCCAAAAAATTATGCAGCTGGTTATTTAATTGATCAAGTTGGTTTAAAAGGGACACGCATCGGTGATGCTGAGATATCAAACCATCATGCAAACTTTTTTATCAATCACGGTCATGCCTCTGCATCAGATATCACCAAGTTAATTATACTAGCTAAAAAAGCTGTATATGAAAAGTATAATGTGAGATTGGAATTAGAAATAAAAACAATTGGTTTTGATTCAAAATATTCAGGGATATATGATTAATAACAAAATTAAAATTTCCCTGTATTATGCTGGAACATTTTTAGGAATAATTTACATTATTTATATTTCTTTATGGTGGTCAAACTTAACTAATGAAAATAATATACACTTAAAATACTCTCATACTAGTGTACTCGATATTAAAATTTATCAAAAAATAGTAAATGATTTAGCTCTAAAAAATAAATTAGATAATAATTTAAACAAAATTACTACTGCATTAGAATCCCACCCTTACATTAAAGCTACTCGTGTAAGTAGACAATATCCAAATCAAATAACAATTGAAATAATAGAACGTAGTCCAATTGCTATCGTTAATAAATCCCCTTTGGTTCTTTTAGATAAAGATGGCTTTGTACTACCAAATCTTACAGCTTTAAAAAGCTATGATTTTCCTATAATGACCAATTTTAATTCTGATTCATCTATGTACCCCTCAGGTAAAATAGTACGCTCAGTAAAAGCAAAACAATGTATATCATTATTATCTAATATTCAAAATATATATAATAAGCTTTATAATAACCTCTCTGAATTAAATATTTCTTCGAATAACGAAATTGAACTTATTTTAACTGACCACCCAACACATATTTATCTTGGAAATAATAATATTATTTCAAGAATTAATGTATTAAAACAATTTGAAAAAAAACTTAGTCCTCAAAAAATGTCAGATTTTAGTTATTTAGATATGAGATATAAGAATCAAATTGTTGCAAAATTACGTATACTATGAATTCAAACAAAAATAATCAAAACCATAATATAACTGTTGGATTAGACATCGGCTCATCAAAAATTACTTGTGCTATTGGAAAAATAATTCCTAATAAAAAATATGTCAAATTGCTAGGAATATCATCTATCTCTTCTAGAGGAATTAATAAAGGAATTATTACACATCGAGATAAATTAATTGAAGTTCTGGAGAGTGTCATCTCAAACACAGAACGAATGGCTTCCATAAAAGTGACAAATACATTATTATCCATTACAGGAGAACACATAAAATCCTTAAATACTCAGGCTGCTATACCGCTTAATAGAATAAATGGAACATCGGGAAAAATTCATGAACGACCTATTGATAACAACGATATTTTTCAAGTATTGGACCTTGCTCAAGCTGTTTCTCTTCCAGTAGACAGAGACATATTACATACATTGCCACAAGAATATCTTGTAGATACTTTAGATGAAATTAAGAACCCAATAGGAATGACAGGACGCAGGCTGGAAGGTCGTGTTCATTTGGTCACTGCAGCTAATACTGCAATGTTAAACTTGATTAATAGTGTAGAAGAATTAGGTATTACAGTTGATGGACTTGTTTTTCAACCACTTGCATCCTCGTTATCAACTTTACAACACGATGAAATGGAATTAGGTGTAACTCTTGTTGAAATTGGTTCATCTACAACTGATATAGCTGTTTATTATGCTGGTGCAGTAAGACATTCTGCAATCATTCCCTTAGGATCATCAAGTATTACTAATGATATTGCAGTTATGTTACAAGTCAGTATAAAAGAAGCTGAAGAAATAAAAAGAAAATATGGTTCTGCAAAATCTGAAATGTCATCATCTGAACTTGAGATTAATCTTGATTCATCAAAAAGTAAGATTAAAAGATCTGTATCAGAAAAAGAAGTTGCCAGATACATAGAAGCTAGAATCCAAGAAATCCTTCAGTTAGTGATAAGAGAAATTTCTAGAGCAGATATAAAAAATTCGCTTACATACGGAATAGTTGTCACTGGAGGAGGAGCTGAATTAAAAAACATTGTTTCTTTAGCAGAAAATTTATTGGGTATAAAAGTAAGGAAAGGAAGTCCAATAAGAATTGAAGGGATTGAAGGCATAGCAGACGAAACCCAATATACAACTATAATGGGGCTACTTCTATGGCCATTGTATTCAAATGACCACACACGAACACAAAATCCAATTAATGGTAACTTAAAAATAATTTATGAAAAAATTCGACATACCATCGAACAATTGTTTTAACCAAACCAGGAAAAAAGGAGAAAATCATGTTATTCGAGTTTGATAGCTTAAATGAACAAAAGGCAAAATTAAAAGTAGTAGGTGTTGGGGGTGCAGGCGGAAATGCAGTTACAAGAATGATTACATCTGGTATGCAAGGTGTTGACTTCATAGCAATAAATACTGATGCACAAGATTTAGATAACAATCCTTCAGAACAAAAAATACAAGTAGGAAAAAATTTAACTAAAGGATTAGGAGCTGGAGCAAATTCTAATGTTGGTAAAGAAGCTGTTGAAGCTGATAGAGAAGCAATAACAAATTTATTGGATGGAGCTGATATGGTTTTCATTACAGCAGGTATGGGTGGAGGAACAGGAACGGGTGCCGCTCCAGTTATTTCGCAGATTTCAAGAGAACTAGGCGTCTTAACAGTAGGTATAGTAACACTGCCATTTAGTTTTGAAGGTCCAAAAAGAATGAACAGAGCACTTGAGGGTATGGCTGAAATGAAAAAAGCATGCGATACTTTAATTGCTATCCCTAATCAAAAATTAATGTCAATAGTAGATAAATCAACAACCCTACCAGAAGCTTTCCAAATGGCAGATACAATTCTACATCAAGCAGCAAAAGGAATTTCCGATTTGATAAATGTTCAAGGGGTAATTAATCTTGACTTTGCAGATGTTGAAACTATTATGAAAAATATGGGCGAAGCAATTATGGGTACTGGCGTAGCATCTGGAGAAGAAAGAGCAGTATTAGCTGCTCAACAAGCAATTTCCAGTCCTCTTCTTGATGACGCTTCAATAAAAGGCGCACAAGGAGTCTTAGTAAATATAACAGGTGGTAATGATTTAACTCTGATGGAAGCTAATGAAGCAACTAGTATTATTTTTGAAGAGGCTGGTCCATCTGCTAATATTATTTTCGGTGCAGTTATTGACCCATCATTAAATGATGAAATCAGAGTAACCGTAATAGCAACTGGCTTTAACATACCAAAAACTGTATCAAACATTGAAGAAATGCATGGTAGACCTGAAATGAAAACTGTTGAAACACCGCCTACTCGACATTTACAAGAGCAAGTAAATAAACCATTACACGCACAAAAAGAAAAGCATGAGAATATCAATGAAAAAAATGAAGAGGAAAAAAAACAACTATTAACATTTGATGATACAAATGATTCTAAAGTAATCTACGGGAACGACCTGCAAATCCCTGCCTTTATTAGAAGGCAACATGATTAATTTAATCATGAAAAAAAACTACAAGATTCTCACCTCATAGTAGTAAAAAAAAGACCCCTCGTTTAGCCGAGGGGTCTTAAAAACTTTTATTAAAATTCTTAATTAGATTTTCATACCTTTTGCTCTTAAATCTTTGACAACCCTGGAAATACCTTTTTTATCTATGATTCGCATTCCTCTGGTAGAAATTTTCAATGTAATAAACCTCTTCTCTTCTGGAAGCCAAAATTTTTTCTTTTGCAGATTAATATTAAATCTACGCCTACTTTTATTATGTGCGTGACTAACATTATTTCCAAACATTGGTTTTTTACCAGTTACATCACAAATTCTACTCATGAAATATTATCTCTCTAATTAAAAGGTTAATACATAATACAACCGGGCAATTTAGTATCTCATTTCAACCGCAACAAATTTTATTTTAATCCATTAATTTATTATTTTTTTTATGATTAACCTTTAATATGAAAATTGGTGAACTTAATATAAATACTCCTATAATTCTTGCACCAATGGCAGGTGTTACCGACTACCCATTTCGAATATTGTGCAAAGAAATGGGTGCTGGTATCGTATACTCAGAATTTGTTTCATCAGATGGTATTATTCGAGAAAACTGTAAAACATTAAACCTCATTCGTTTTGAAGAATCTGAACGTCCCATTGGTATACAAATCTTTGGAAGCGATTCAGAAGTAATGAGTAAAGCTGCAAGATTTGTTTTTGAATCATTCAAACCTGACATTATTGATATTAACTATGGCTGTCCTGTTCCTAAGGTGACAAAGAAAGGTGCCGGTTCAGCGGCCTTAAAAGATCTCTGCCTTATGGATGATATTACAACTGCCGTTGTCGAATCTGTCCCTGAAATACCAATAACTGTTAAAATGCGTTCAGGATGGAATAATGATTCCATAGTGATTCCAGATGTAGGAGAAAGATTAGAGAAAATTGGTGTTAAGGCAATAACCCTTCATCCAAGAACTACAAAACAACGTTACACTGGAAATGCAAATTGGAGATACATAAAAGAGTTAAAAGAATCATGCTCCATCCCAATTATTGGAAATGGTGATGTTAGGACTACGGACGACATGTTGAGAATGTTTGAGGAAACTAGATGTGATAGTGTAATGGTAGGAAGAGCAGCACAAGGTAATCCTTGGTTCTTTAAAAATGCTGTTGCTGCACTTAAGGGCGAACCTCAACCAGCTCCCCCCTCATTGAACGATATTGCTCTAACCTGTTCTAGACACTTCGATTTGTTGTTAGAGAATAGAGGAGAAAAAACCGGTAGCAATATGATGAGAAAGCATTTTTCAAATTACGTAAAAGGTTTTCCTGGGGCATCAAATTTTCGGCAGAAACTTGTAACTGCCCCAGATTTAGATTCCATGAGAGATGCTCTTCAAAGCTTTATTGATGCATCATTAACTAATCAAAATGAAATTGCATCGAATTAGATAACGCTCTTTCTTGTCATCCAATGCAATGTCAGGTAATTTTCTACCCATTTTCATAACATTTTTTATAAAGATTAGTTAAAATTATGAATGCAAACAAAAAAGCAATTAATGAACCAGTCAGGTCTTATAAGCCAGGTTCAGATGACAGAAAAAATCTTCAGGCTAAATATGATTATATGGCTAGTAAGATAATTGATATTCCACTAGTAATAGGTGGAAAGAAAGTAAGAACCGAAAAACAAGGGAAGTGTGTCATGCCTCATAAACACCAACATCTCTTAGGAAATTTTCATATGGCAGATGAAAAAGAGGTACAACTTGCCATTGATAATTCAATGGATGCTTGGAAAACATGGTCTAGAACATCCTTGTCAGATAGAACCACGATTTTTAGAAGAGCAGCAGAATTACTTCAGGGACCTTGGAGAGACACCATAAATGCTGCAACAATGCTTAATCAAAGTAAGAATGCTTATCAAGCTGAGATAGATGCCGCATGTGAGTTAATAGACTTTTTTAACTTCAATTGCCAATATGCTGAGGACATCTACGGTAATCAGCCCCTTATATCACCTGAGGGAGTCAGGAATTCATTGGAATATCGTCCTCTTGAAGGATTTGTTTTTGCCATCACACCCTTCAATTTCACATCTATTGCTGCAAATTTACCATGTGCTCCAGCTCTAATGGGCAATGTTGCATTGTGGAAGCCTGCCTCCAGCGCTGTTTTACCATGTTATTACATAATGGAGATGCTAAAAGAGGCTGGATTACCTGATGGCGTCATCAATTTTCTTCCTGGATCAGGATCAAAGGTTGGTAATCCAGTTCTCACCAACCCAAATCTTTCTGGAGTACATTTTACTGGTTCCACCCTGACCTTTCAACACATTTGGAAGACAATTGGAAAAAACATTGATCGTTACAAAACATACCCTAGAATTGTTGGTGAAACTGGTGGAAAAGATTTCTGCATTGCTCATGAATCCGTAGATATAAATGAATTAGCAACTGCTATGATAAGAGGTTCTTTCGAATTCCAAGGACAAAAATGTTCGGCAATGTCCAGAGCATATATTCCAACTACAATCTGGAAAGAATTAAAGAAAGTTTATTTATCAGAACTTGAGTCTGTTAAGGTTGGTACTCCAAGAGACTTTACCAATTTTGTGAATGCAGTGATTGATAAGAATGCATTTGATTCCATAACTCAATACATTGAACATGCAAAATCCTCACCAGATGCAGAAATAATTTCTGGTGGGACATACGATGATTCAACTGGTTATTTTATTAATCCAACCACCATAATCACGACAGACCCTCACTTTAAAACAATGGAAGAAGAAATTTTCGGACCTGTACTCACTATTTATCTTTATGAACCTTCTGATTGGGAAAAAACAATAGAGCTTGTAGATAACACATCACCTTATGCACTAACAGGTTGTATCATGGGAAATGATAAAGATGCAATTAAAGAGGCAAAAGATGGACTCATACATTCTGCTGGAAATTTTTATATTAATGATAAACCAACTGGAGCAGTAGTTGGTCAACAGCCTTTTGGTGGTAGTAGAGCTTCGGGAACAAATGATAAGGCTGGCTCCGAACTGAATTTACAACGATGGATATCCATCAGAACGGTTAAGGAGACGTTTGATACTCCAGCAAATTATAGATATCCTTTTTTAGAAGAGGATTAATTGAGCAAACAGACAGCAATGATCGCAATGGGTGGCAACAGTATCTCGCCAAAAAATGGTACTGGGAAAATTGAGGAACAATTTGAAAGGACCCGTCAAGCGCTTGATGGTATCGCCCACTTCATTGATAGAGGTTACAATCTATGCATAAACCATGGTAATGGCCCTCAGGTAGGTAATGAAATAATGAGAATGGAACTTACGCGTAAGACAATCCCCCATCTTCCTCTAGGAGTCTGTGTCGCAAGCACACAAGGTTCCATTGGCTATATGATACAGCAGTGTCTTCAAAATAAATTAAGGGATATGGATGTTGATAGAGAAGTTGTTACACTAGTCTCGCAAGTTATTGTAGATAAAAATGATGATTCATTTAAAATTCCTACAAAATACATCGGTAAGCGTTATGCTAGAGAAGAAGCAGATGCAATGACTTCACGGTATGGATGGTCTTTCAAAGAACAGGAGAAAGATAGATTTCGCAGAGTTGTACCCTCTCCAATGCCCGAATACATTATGCACGGAAAATCAATTAAAACATTGGTCGATCGAGGCACCATCGTAATTGCGTCTGGTGGTGGTGGGATTCCTGTCCATAATAATGAATTTGGTCAGTTAGAGGGTTTAGATGCTGTAATTGACAAGGATTACTCTGCTGCAAAAATGGGACGAATTATTCGGGCTCAAGAGCTTTGGATTATAACAGATGTTGATGGTATTTATGAAAACTATGGATTGTCAAATCAACGTAGGATTAAATCAATGACAAAAAACGAAGCAGAAAAATTTTATAATGAAGGTCTATTTCAAAAAGGAAGCATTGCCCCTAAAATAAAGGCTGCAATTCATTTTTTAAAGCACCATGGTGATAAAGTTATCATAACCTCAATCCCCCACATCGAAGATGCATTAAATGGAAGTGTGGGAACAGAAATAAGGAATGAATCATGAAGGTACATGAGTATCAAGGAAAAGAGTTGTTTCGTAAATATAAAATACCTACTCCAAATGGAATACCAGTATTTAGTGTTGAAGAAGCACTAAGAGCATACGACAAGTTGGCAACGGATACTGTAGTCGTAAAAGCACAAATTCATGCAGGTGGTCGTGGAAAAGGCGGTGGAGTAAAGTTAGCTCATAATAAGAACGAAGTTAAATCTCTATCAAAGGAAATCCTTGGGATGACATTGATTACTCATCAGACTGGATCAGATGGAAAAGAAGTACAAAGATTATTGATTGAGTCTGGTGCAAATATTGAAAAAGAATTCTATGCCGCTATTACTCTGGATAGAGGTAAGGAAATGGATGTATTCATGGTCTCACTAGAAGGTGGAGTAGATATTGAGAAAGTTGCAGCTGAAACCCCTGAAAAAATCATAAAGACCTGGATTGATCCAATGCTGGGAATGAAATCTTATCAAGCCCGAAAACTAGCGTTTGGCCTTAATTTAAAAAGTAGCGTATTTAAGGAAGCAAGCTCAATTTTTATGAAGATGTATGAATGTTATAGTTCAACTGATGCATCTCTTTTAGAGATTAACCCTTTGATTTTAACTAAAGATGATAAGGTAATTGCCTTGGACTCAAAATTCAATTTTGATGGAAATGCACTCTTTAGACAGAAAGAAATTGCTGAGATGAGAGATCTAAGCGAGGAAGATTCCATGGAGGTTGAGGCTGGGAAGTATAATTTAAATTACATCAAACTTGATGGTAACGTCGGCTGTATGGTAAATGGCGCAGGACTTGCAATGGCCACAATGGATATCATTAAACTAGCTGGAGGAGACCCTGCAAACTTTTTAGATGTTGGTGGTACGGCAAGCGCAGAAACTGTAAAAAATGGATTTAGAATAATATTATCTGACAAAAATGTTAAGGCTGTACTGATAAATATTTTTGGAGGAATAGTACGATGCGATAGAGTAGCAAATGGAGTTGTTCAGGCTGTTAAGGAATTAGGACTTGATGTCCCAGTTGTTGTACGGTTAGAGGGAACAAACGCTGAAGCAGCCCAAACAATTCTTGAAGATTCAGGAGTATCTATTATTCCTGCTAAAGGTATGAAAGATGCAGCAGAAAAAGTGGTTAATGCTGCTGTTGGATTATAGGAGGTTATAAATGTCCATACTTGTAAATAAAAATTCAAAAGTTGTCATACAAGGTATTACTGGTTCTGAGGGGCAATTCCATGGAAGGCAGATGCTAGACTATGGTACAAATATAGTTTCAGGAGTAACTCCTGGTAAAGGTGGAATGAAAACACTAGATGAAAAAGTACCTGTTCTCAATAGTGTAGAAGAAGCTGTTGATGAAACCGGGGCCAACACATCTATCATCTTTGTTCCTCCACCCTTTGCAGCTGAAGCAGTAATTGAAGCTAGTTATGCTGGTATAAATCTTATCGTTTGCATCACTGAAGGGGTTCCTGTAAATGATATGATAAAGGTCAAAAAGGTACTAGATAGTAATGAGACCAGACTGATAGGACCTAACTGTCCTGGGATTATAACTGTGGACGAATGTAAATTAGGAATAATGCCTGGTTTCATATGTAAAAAAGGTAACATTGGAGTTATATCGAAATCTGGGACCCTTACCTATGAAGCAATTGATCAGTTAGTTAATGCCGGTCTTGGTCAAACAACTGCAATAGGAATTGGAGGTGACCCAATCATTGGAACAACCATGAAAGATTGCCTTGAACTGTTTGAGTCTGATTCAGAAACTGAAGGAGTCGTTATGATTGGCGAAATAGGTGGGGAAATGGAAATTGAAGCAGCACGATGGGCAAAGGAACATATGTCAAAACCAGCAGTTGGTTTCATTGCTGGACAAACAGCACCACCTGGCAGACGCATGGGACATGCTGGTGCAATTGTCTCAGGTGAAGATGACACTGCTGAAGCTAAAATGCGAATTCTTGGAGAATGTGGTGTCAAGGTAGCAGAATCTGTTGCTGATATAGGTATATTGATGAAAGAATTAATGAATTAAATAATAAAAGGTAAACAATGGGAAATAGAACATTTGCAATCATAAAACCAGATGCAGTTAAAGCTGGAAATACGGGTAAAATATATGATAGAATACTTAAGGCAGAATTCAAAATTATTTCGGCTAAATTATTGAGGATGACAAATGAACAATCTAAAGATTTTTATTCAGTACATAAGGAACGACCATTTTTTGAAGACTTAGTGAGTTTTATGACATCAGGACCATGCATGGTACTCGCTTTAGAAAAAGATAATGCAGTTGAATCTTGGCGGAAAACAATTGGTTCAACAAATCCTGAAGAAGCAAATGATGATACAATTCGGAAAGATTTTGCATCAAATGTGCAAGAAAATGCGGTACATGGATCTGACAGCGATGAAAATGCACAAAAAGAAATTGCCTTTTTCTTTGCAGATAGTGAACTTCTGAGTGACTAATGATTTTTATTCATGAATAAAATATTCTATTTATTACTGATATTGGTATTATTTGCTTGCGGAAGCAATGGAATTGAAGGTTATGTTAATGAGCCAATAACAATTACAGCAAATAATCCAGAACAAGGTCAGGACTTTGATTATATTTGGTTACTTGAAAGTCAACCTGATGGATCGCTAATGAATTCTGGTGATTTAATTGCATCTGATGATGGCCAAGAAATGGTTTTCACCCCTGATTATCCAGGTGATTTTTCTATTGAGGTGTCAATATCTCAATATGGTGATGAAGTATCAAACCAAGTTTTTCACTTTACAATTCTTGAAAATAATGAAAAGATTTCTGAAAAAAGTACTTCAGAAAATGATGAAAGTTGGTTAGACGAAGAATTAGAATCCGAGGAAGAATCCCAGGAAGAATCCCAGGAAGAATCCGAGGAAGAATCCCAGGAAGAATCCGAGGAAGAATCCCAGGAAGAATCCCAGGAAGAATCCGAGGAAGGTCAGATATCTCTAAAAAATAGAGAAGATATTGATAGTATGAGTCAAATAAAATTAAATAATACTATCAATAAAACGCCAATTCCCAAAATTAATCAAGAGAAAAACAAGACTGAACCTTTATTAGATATTGATAGAAAAGATGCCTCTATTGCTGCAAAAACTGATAGGTTCACAATTCAAATAACATCAAAACGGATGTTAAATGATGCTCAAAATTTTTCTAAAAATCTAATCAAACAAGGCTATGACTCCTACATACAAAAAATTATTTTTAAATCTGATGAAATATGGTACAGAGTCCGCGTAGGTAGTTATGATAACTATAATTCAGCAAAAATTG
>MDTB01135999.1_pt1 | contig 11193 bp, 8 predicted proteins | sample 811161 | NCBI WGS metagenome assembly MDTB01 (sample SAMN05326650, study PRJNA326480) | marine metagenome | isolation source: seawater | place: Mediterranean Sea | collected 2009
ATATTTTTTTTGTTATACTATATCTTATTAATTTAGAAAGGATCAAACAATGGATGATGCAAGCAAATGCCCAGTAATGCACGGATCTGCAACCAATAACAAGGGTCTAAGCACCTCTAACAAAGATTGGTGGCCCAATCAGTTGAACATAAACATCCTTCATCAACATGATAAAAGATCCAACCCAATGAGTATTGATTTTGATTACAGGAAAGAATTTAAAAAGTTAGATTTTAGTGCCTTAAAAAAAGATTTAAATGACTTAATGACAGATTCCAAGGATTGGTGGCCTGCAGATTATGGTCACTACGGACCTTTTTTTATAAGATTAACTTGGCACGCTGCTGGAACATACAGAACATGGGATGGTCGTGGCGGAGGTGGTACTGGAGATCAAAGATTCGCTCCTCTAAATAGTTGGCCAGATAATGGAAACCTTGACAAGGCAAGAAGACTTTTGTGGCCCTTAAAGCAAAAGTATGGTAACAAAATTAGCTGGGCTGATTTATTTATTTTGTCTGGAAATGTTGCAATAGAGTCAATGGGCGGAAAAACTTTTGGATATAGTGGGGGAAGACCTGATATTTGGACGCCACCTGAAGATATATATTGGGGAAAGGAAAATGAATGGTTAAAGAATGAAAGATACACTGGTGAAAGAATCTTAGAAACTCCACTCGGTGCTGTCCAGATGGGTCTAATTTATGTTAATCCTCAAGGACCTGATGGAAACCCTGACCCATTAGCCAGTGCTCATGATATTAGAGAAACTTTTGCAAGAATGGCAATGAATGATGAAGAAACTGTGGCTTTAACAGCTGGTGGACACACTTTTGGTAAGGCCCATGGAGCAGCTCCTGAAAGTAACGTAGGTCCTGAACCTGAAGGATCTCCAATCGAAGAGATGGGTTTTGGTTGGAAAAACTCTCATGGTGCAGGAATGGGACACGACGCGATCACTAGTGGAATTGAAGGCCCATGGACTTCTAATCCTACCAAATGGAACAATGAATATTTTGAGTTGCTTTTCAAATATGATTGGGAACTTGTTAAAAGTCCAGCAGGCGCTTTTCAATGGCATCCAATTAACCCAGATGAAAATGATTTAGCCCCTGACTCAAGCGATCCATCAAAAAAAGTTACCACTATTATGACTACAGCTGATATGGCTATGAAGGAAGATCCATCTTATAACAAGATTTCTAAGAGCTTCTTGGAAAATCCTGATAAATTTGCCGATGCGTTTGCTAGAGCATGGTTTAAGCTATTACATAGGGATATGGGTCCTAAAACAAGGTATATGGGACCTGAAATACCTAAAGAAGACTTGATTTGGCAAGATCCAGTTCCCAAAGGAAATACTAGTTATGACGTTGAGTTAGTCAAAAAAGAAATACTTTCATCTGACTTGTCTATTCAAGAATTAGTAGAAACTGCTTGGGCTAGCGCTTCGACATATCGTCATACAGATATGAGAGGTGGAGCCAACGGCTCTAGAATAAGATTGTCTCCACAGAAAGATTGGGATGCGAATAAACCAGAGCAACTGCAAAAAGTCTTAGATATTTATACTAGAATTTCTTCCAAAACCAACGCTTCTGTAGCAGATATAATAGTTTTAGGTGGTAACGTTGGAATTGAAAAAGCTTCTGGAGTTAATTTGCCCTTCACACCCGGCAGGGGAGATGCTCTCCAAGAACAAACTGATGTTGACTCATTTGGTGTGTTAGAACCTTTAGCTGATGGGTTTAGAAACTTTCAAAAACAAGATTTTAAAGTTAGTCCTGAAGAAATGCTTTTAGATAAATCTCAGTTACTAGGTCTCACTGCTCCAGAGATGACTGTTATTTTAGGTGGACTAAGATCCCTAGGGATTAGTGACGGTGATAAGGGTGTATTTACTAATAATATCAATGATTTATCTAATGATTTCTTTACTAATTTGTTAGATATGTCAGTTCGATGGGAGCCAACTGGTAAAAATTCTTATATTGGTTTTGATAGAAAGTCTAATGATAAAGTAGGATCAGCTTCAAGAGTTGACCTTGTATTTGGATCAAATTCGCAGTTAAGAGCAATAGCTGAAGTTTATGCTTGTGACGATTCTAAAGAAATTTTCATTAATGATTTTGTGTCTGCCTGGACAAAAGTTATGAATGCTGATCGTTTTGATTTAGAATAGCTCGTTGATTCTATTGAAGATCGTTTACTTTTAAATAATGACTTCAAAACCTTCAAACTCTGGATGGCCGATATAAATTTCCTTATGCTGTCCAGCATTCTTGTGTGCTAATCTGAATGAATCAGACTTTGTCCAGCTTTCAAAATGATATTTAGATTTCCAAGTACTATGAGATGCGTAGAGTGTAAATTCGTCATTATTGTTGCCTTTTATTAAATTGAAATTTATAAAACCGTTTACATCGTTTAGGTGAGAATCTCTGTTTTCCCATATTCTTTCAAACTTTTGCTCTTGTCCTTTTACTATTTTAAATCTATTCATGGCTATATACATTTATAATCTCCTTCATAATAGATATAGTAATCTTTATACGAAGTGTAAGTAACTCATGAAAATTAAAAAAAAATCGAGGAAAATTTAATGATGTCTGTTATTTAGATTTTTTTTACTTCTACTAAGTTATCAGAAAATGTAGGAGCATTACCCATATCAGCTAAATTTGCAGAGCTTATGCTATTTACAGTGCCCTCATTGAGTTGTCTCCAATAACCCAAGGTCGATACTATAATTCCTTTGGAAACATCCTTACTTATTTCTGCAACACCTTTATATGAACCTCTGTCGTTATAAACTTCTACATTATCACCATTGTTAATATTTCTTTTTTTGGAATCAGCCTCATTTATTAAAACAGATTGTTTTCCTTGGACCCTTTGCTTATCTGCCATGTTTGCATAACAAGAGTTTAAAAAAGCATGACTTTTAGGAGATATTACATTTAAAGGATACTTTTTTGCAAGTTCTGGGTTTGTAGATTTGGATTCTAATTGAGGAACATAATCTGGAAGAGAAGGTAGTTCTTGACCTGGTTGATAGTCTTCGTACATTTGTCTAAATGGACCAGCTACAAAGTTTTGTACACCTTTTAAAAAAAATTCACATTTTCCAGAAGCTGTAGGAAAATTTCCATATTTATGCGGTGCTCTAGTATCTTTACACCCAACATTTAGTCTTGCAAACCCTTTTTGTTTTAAATCTTCAAATGAAATTCCATTACAAGCAGGTGATTTCCAGTCAACATAGTTTCTCAAACATTCTTCATCACTCCATTTGAATTGTTCAAGATTCAAGCCCATTTTTTCAGAAAGTCTTCTAAAAATTTCATAATTCGGAACCGCTTCACCTGGTGCATCTACACATTTTTCGTTATATGTGAGATATAGATGTCCCCATGATAGAATCATGTCCTCATGTTCAGCACCCATTGTTGCAGGGAGTAAGATATCGGCATAAGATGCAGTATCTGATATGAAATGCTCAGCTGATACAAGGAATAGATCATCTCTTTTTAATCCCTCTATGATTTTTTCTGTTTCAGCTGCTTGGGTAACAGGATTTGCATTCCAGCACATCATAGACATTATTGGCTTATCCTTATCAATATTTTCGCCGAGAAGTGCTCTACCTATTTGCAATGCATTTACAACTCTAGTTCCTTTTGGTATTAAGTCTGGCCTACAAATAACGTCAAATTTATATGGATGTTCCCAAACTGGGAATTGGGTGATCCCTCCACCGACATGTTTCCAGGAACCAGTTAGTGCTGGAATACAAGTAACAGCTCTTATTGTTTGTCCGCCTCCATAATGCCTCTCTAATGCAACGCCAATTCGTATACCAACTGGTTGATTAGAAGCTATCTCATGAGCTAGTTTTTTAATATCTTCTTCACTTACACCTGTAATTTCTGAGGCCCATTTAGGAGTTTTCTCTTTTACATGTTCTTTTAACTCATCAAATCCATTAGTGTAATCTTTAACATAATCTTGATCTACAAGATTATTGTAGATTATGTAATTTATTAACGCTACTGCTAGAGCTCCATCAGAACCTGGAATTGGTTCTAGGTGCCAGTCAGCTTGTTTAGCAGTTCTTGATTTATATGAATCAATAACGACAATTTTTGCGCCTCTTTTTTTTGCTTCTTGAACAATAGCCCAATGGTGTAAGTTTGTACTAACACTATTACATGCCCAAATTACTACATATTTGCTGTGAATGTAACTTTCAGGATCAAGCCCAGCTGTTGGCCCTATTGTTGTGAGCCAAGCCGTACAAGAACCTTCACCACAAAAAGTTCTTTCGCATACTGTTGCACCCAATGCATTAAAGAAAGAATCTCCTCCATTTAATCCATGAACTAAACCTTGATTGCCTAAATAACTGTATGGAATTATGGATTCTGGTCCATAATCTTTTATTAGGTTTTTCCATTTACTTGAGATTGTCTGAAGCGCTTCATCCCAAGTTATTCTTTTAAACTCATTTGATCCTTTTTTTCCTACTCTTTTTTGTGGATAAAGTAATCTATCTGGATGGTAATGCCTCTTTTCATAATCTTTTAACTTGACACAAAGAACCCCATTTGTCATGGGATGATCTGGGTTGCCTTTGACACTTACTAGTTTGTTGTCTGAAACCTCATAAATCATTGCACATGTATCCGGGCAATCATGAGGACAACCACCAAAATATTTTTTTAATGAATAATCATCCATTCACTTCTCCACGATTTAGTATGACATTAAATTGAATAGAAAAAAAGTAAAAAAAAGATTTACAGAAAGTTTTTATATTTTTTGCATAAAAATTTTAAGAAAAAAACTATTTTTTCCCTTCTATATATCTTTCGTTAATATGTTTTTTATAATATTTTAAGTTGAGGTTTTCACCAGTTACATTTATTAGTAAATCATTGATTTTATAAAAATTTCCCTTGTCGTGAATATTTTTTTTTAACCAAGCAGTAATAGGTTTGAAAATACCATTTGAAAGTAACTCATCAAAATCTTTTGTATCTTTTTTTATTTGATAAAAAATTTGAGAAGCTATGAAAGCTCCAATACTATAGGTTGGAAAATAACCGAAATCACCTCCAAACCAATGAATATCTTGTAAGCACCCTTCATTATCATTTTTAACATTTATTTTAAAGATTTGGGAAAACTCCTCATTCCAAATATCAGGAAGGAAATCAACATCAAAGTTTTCCTCAATTATTTTTCTTTCTAAATTAAATCTATGTAAAATATGCAAAGGATAATGAACTTCATCAGCGTCAACTCTTATGAAACTTGATTTGACTTTTTTTCTTGTATTGTAAATATTTAAATGGTTCCAAAATATATCTTTTTTTTTAAATTTCTTTTGCAATATTTTCTCAATAAAATTGCTTACTTGCAAAGATTTAACTATTTGCATTTCAATAAAAAGTGATTGACTTTCGTGTAAGGACATTCCGCCCGCACTACCAATCGGTTGATGAATCCATTTTTTAGGTAAACCTTGCTCATAAAGTGCGTGTCCGGTTTCATGCATGAGTGCGTCAAAACAAGAAAAAGAATCATTTTCATCAAATCTTGTTGTTATTCTAATATCTTGAGATGATCCACCACAGAACGGGTGCAAACTCTTATCAATTCTTCCTCTTGAAAAATCGAAACCTAAGTTTTTCATAAAAATTTTAGATAAATTAAATTGTTCTTCTTCAGTTAACATTTTTTGTGAATCTAATTGCGGCAAGCTTTTTTGTTTTTTTAAAATAATTGGTATTTTAGAGTTGATAAATTTTTGAACATTATTAAAAATCTTTAAAAGTTTTTTGGTATTAAGAGACCTATCGTAATTAAGGATTAGACAATCATATTTAGATTTTCTTTTTTTTTGGGACAATATTTCAGACTCATCCCTAATTACATTTACTAATTCTTTAAATTTTTTTTTTACAACATTATAATTAGATTTTTCTTTAGCACTTCTCCAGAAACCTTCACATTCAATTGAAAGTGCAGCTTTTCTTTTTATCATTTCATAAGGAATAGTCTCAAAATACTCAAATCTATTTTTCATTAACTCGAGGTTTGCTATTTCTACCGAACTTAATTTATTTTTTTCAACTTTTTTAAAAAGCTCATTTTTTTTAATTTCATTAAAAATATTTTTTTTATAATCATATATTTTTTTTATCTGTTTTACTCTTTGATCTCTTGAATTATTCGGCATATATGTTGCCATATCCCAGCTTAAGATTCCATTAATGTCATTTAGCAAACTTTGTTCTTCAAAAAGTAGTTTTAAATTATTGTAACTCATAGGAAAATTTTTAGTTTATTTAAGTATATAAAAAAGATTATAATGAAATTTAAAAAAGAATAAATTAAAAATTAAATAGTAACTTTTGGAATTTCTCCAAAAAAAAGTGAAAAATGAGTCAAAATCTTTTAGCAATTATAGCATTTATTCCGATTTTATGTGCTGGAGTTTTTTTGATAGGATTTAGAATTGCAGCTAATAAGGCAATGCCAATTGTTTTTTTAATAACATGTTTAATAGCCTATTTTTGCTGGGGTATGAATGAAAATAGAATACTCGCTTCTTCAATTCAAGGGCTAGTAATTACAGCTGGAATTATCTGGATAATACTTGGTGCATTGTTACTCTTAAATACTCTTAAATACTCTGGTGCTATAAAAACTATTAGAAAAGGATTTTCTGATATCAGTCCAGACAGGAGGGTTCAAGTAATTTTAATAGCATGGTTATTTGGTTGTTTTATTGAAGGTGCATCTGGATTTGGAACACCTGCCGCGGTAGCGGCTCCACTAATGGTTGCAGTTGGATTTCCCCCATTAGCAGCAGTTGTATTTGGTATGATGATTCAATCCACGCCTGTATCATTTGGTGCGGTTGGAACACCATTAATTGTTGGTGTTCAAGGTGGTTTAGATAAGATAGCAATTTCTAATATTCTTAACGAAAAAGGATTTGAATGGAGTTATTTTTTTAAAATTATTGTTACTGAAGTGGCAATAATTCATTCAATATGTGGAACATTTATGCCGATACTTCTAGTTATTATAATGACAAGATTTTTCGGGAAAAATAAATCATGGATTGAGGGATTTAAGGTTTTTCCTTTTGCTATTTTTGCTGCATTCAGTTTTACAGTCCCTTATGTTTTATCAGCATTATTTTTAGGTCCAGAGTTTCCTTCGATAATAGGAGGTTTATTTGGTTTATTTATCGTTACTGTTGCAGTTAAATATAAATTTCTAACACCAAATGATAAATGGGACTTCCCAAAAGATAGTAAATGGCCGTCAATTTGGCTTAGTAATGTGGTTGACTCAACAGAGAACATTAAATTAAAAAAACTTAGTAACTTTGAAGCATGGATACCTTATCTTTTACTTGCAATATTTTTAGTTATTTCAAGAATATCAGATCCAATTAAAAGTTTTCTGAGATCAATAAAAATAAACTTTTCAGACATTCTTTCCGAAAAAAATATTAATGCTAGTTTTGAACTTTTATATTTACCTGGTGGAATTCTGGTTATTATTTGTCTACTTACATTTTTAATACACAGAATGAGTTTCAAAGAAATATCATTAGCTATTAATGATTCATTAAAAACAATTTTGAGCGCTGGCTTTGTCTTGATTTTTACAGTTCCTCTAGTTAGGGTGATGATTAATTCAGGTGTTAACTCGATTGATATTGTAAGTATGCCAATTGCAATGGCTCAAGGAATGTCAAATGTAATGGGTGATATCTATCCGTTTTTTGCACCTACAATTGGTGCAATTGGGGCTTTCTTGGCTGGATCCAACACTGTAAGTAATTTGATGTTAAGTCAATTTCAATTTGAAACGGCAAGTTTATTAGGAATATCAGGTGCTTTAATGGTTGCCGCTCAAAGTGTTGGTGCAGCAGCTGGAAATATGATTGCAATTCATAATGTAGTGGCGGCTTCAGCTACGGTTGGATTATTAGGAAAAGAAGGCATCACATTGAGAATAACAATAATTCCAACAATATATTACATCGTTTTTGCAGGAATAATTACATATTTTTCAGTAAATGTGATTAAAGTTCACGACCCTCTAATGTCATATAATTTTTCAAATGAAGAATTATTTACTGGACCAATGGGAATTGGTTTGACTAAATCTTACGAATTAGGTGAAAGTAAATTTTGTATTTATAATACAGTTAACGGTTTTGAAAAAATAAAATTAAATAATGTAGATTTAGCTTGTCCCACTGACATCAAATAATTAAAATTTAGATATATAGAAAAGAAATTATGGATCCATGTTCTCAAGGTTTACTAGGCGCAGCATTAGCAAATTCTTTTTCAAAAAAAACAAATATAAAAGTATCTAGTTTATGCGGGTTTATTGGGGGTGTCGCGGCAGACCTAGATGTTTTTATTAAATCTGATGTTGATAATTTATTTTTCATTGAATTTCATAGACATTTTACTCACTCAATTTCATTTGTTCCAATAGGTGGTCTTATAGTTTCAACATTTCTTTTCATTTTTATGAAAAAAAATTATTCTTTTAGAATAATATATATTTACTCTTCTCTAGGATTCTTAACTCATGGTTTATTAGATGCATGCACCAGTTATGGTACCTTACTTTTATGGCCATTTTCAAATACTAGAGTGACTTGGAATATCATATCAATCATTGATCCACTTTTTACAATAATTTTACTGATCACTATTTTTTTGTGTTTATCTTTAAAAAGAGTAGTTTATGCAAGATATGGTTTAATATTTTCAGTATTTTACTTATTAATATGTACTTTAAAATCTTATCAGGTTAAATCATTTGTTGAAAGTATAGCTCAATCAAGAAAACACAATATTGAAAAACTTATGCTTAATCCAACAATCGGAAATAACATTTTATGGAGAACAATTTATCAAACAAATAAATCCTACTACGTTGACGCTGTTTATATGCCTTACATTGGTAAACCTCTACTAAAAAAAGGTGTTAAAGTTGATTTAATAAAAGTAGAAGAAATTTTTCCAGAATTATCTGAAAATTCTGTACAAATGAAAGATATTGAACGGTTTACATATTTTTCAAAAGGATATATTTATTTGCATCCTTTATATAATAATATAATTGCTGATTTGCGTTATGGAACACTGCCTCATGACGACAGATCTCTTTGGGGAGTTGAGGTAAACCCTCTAACCCCAGACGAACACGTAAAGTTTAAAAATTTAAGAAATTTTCAAGAAGATGATCTAAAAAATTTTTGGTTGATGCTTAATGGTGACTTTAATTTAATTAATTGATTTTTAAAGTTTATATTAAATCTATTGGATAAAAAATCTATTAACTTTATTAATGAAGTTCTCTGTAGACAAGTTAGATCTTATTTTATAGATATTAATAATGATTAATCTTCTTTTTTTTAGTTTATTTACACCTTTGCTATTAATTAATACAAAAACATTTGGACTTCCATCATGTAATGGAAATTATATGGATCGTTGTTTTGGAACAATTTTTCATCAAAACGGCGAGAAATACGTGGGAGAGATTGAAGATCTTAAATATAATGGAAAAGGAACATATCTATTTATAAATGGAAACACATATGTTGGAGAATTCAAAGATGGAATCCAGCATGGAATTGGAGTTTTTTCTTTTGTTAACGGCGATAAGTATGAGGGTGGATTTAAAAATGGTTTATACCATGGTAATGGAATATCAACATTTTCTAGTGGTGAGAGATACGAGGGAGAATTTAAAGAAGATCTACCTCATGGAAAAGGAACACAAACATTTATATCAGGAGATGAATATGTTGGAGAATTTAAAGATGGAATGCAACATGGTTTTGGTGTTCTCACATACGTAAATGGTGGCAAATATATTGGGCAATTTAAAAAAAATATGTTCAATGGAAAAGGCAAATTAATTATGTCCAATGGGGACGAAAAAGAGGGAACATTTAAAAATAATCAGCTAACTTCTGAATAAAATTTTTGCAATATTATTAAATTAATTCTATCTTTTAGTCGTTAAATATTTTAATCAATACATTCTTAATAGATAACAATTTCTGGATATCAATTAAGTTATCTTTTCAAATAAAAAAAAATAACAATTAATTATGTAAAGCATAGATGAGAAGATAATATTAAATCGAATTCTTTTTTTTGTTATATGACATTCTTCTTTAATACAATTGTCCTGATTTTTATTTTTTAGAAATTTTTAAAATAATAAAAATTAATTGTAAACTGGCAATATCTTTATAGGATAACGTTCATGACTAAATTATTTTTATTAATTTTTTTTCTCAGTTTTAACGCTTTAGCAAATGACCCGGATTTGGATGATATAAAGTTATACGATATTGTTAAGGTTGAACACTGTCTTGATCAAGCATACGACAAGATACCTGGTTATGCCAGAAAACTTGAATTCAAAATTGAAGGTGATGACCCAATATACGAATTTGATATAGAATCAAAAATTGATGGAAATATTTATAACGTAGAATGTAATGCCGAAGAGGGCTTTATTACAGAAGTAGAAAAAGAAGTTGGCCCTGATAATCAATTATTTAAAAAAGCTGCTAAAGTTTCAATAGATCAAGCAAGGGTTACAGTATTAAATATTCATCCTGGAAGAATTGTTAATGAAGAGCGTGAGATTGGAATGGACGGTTCCTTCACTTATGAATTTGATATTAAAACCGATGCTGGTTTTGAAATTAAAGTCGATGTAGATGCTATTTCTGGAATAATTGAGGAAGCAAATTTCGAGTTATACGAAATAGGTCTGGAGAATGAATAATACAAAAACAGTTTATTAATTTAATTTCTTTGAATATAGATATGTTTCTTTTTTACCATTTTTTAATACCATCACCTAAAATCATTTAGAGCAGCTTGATGGAGAGCATTTCTTATGTATTTTTCGTCTCTTCCAGACTTTTTAACTTCATAACGATTCCATGTAACATAATTTACCTGTAAGTATCATTAAAATTTCACTACTTACTATTTATATATATTCTTCTCCGTCAAATAAATGTTTAGAGGCATCAAAGATTTTTTTTAACTGAATCTGGTTGTGAGTTTTTTAGAACCTAAGAAACTCAATACACTTTTTTAGATAGGATAAATATTA
>MDTB01194460.1_pt1 | contig 11193 bp, 13 predicted proteins | sample 811161 | NCBI WGS metagenome assembly MDTB01 (sample SAMN05326650, study PRJNA326480) | marine metagenome | isolation source: seawater | place: Mediterranean Sea | collected 2009
ATTAAAATGTTCTTTTGCATACTGTATGGCTTCATAATCTTTATCAACTGCAATCAACTTTCCACTTTCTCCAATTGCAGACAAAATCATTTTACTGTAACCACCCCTTCCAAATGTTGCATCAACATAGAACCCATCTGCTTTAATGTTAAGAGCGTTTAAAACCTCTTTTGACATTACAGACTGATGTGATCTAGCTCCAGACATTTGCTTTTCACTCATAACGACAACTCATCCAAAGAAGCTGGTAGGTTTTCCGGACCACCATTTTTTTGATCTATCCACTCTTTTCGGACTTTCATCCAAGTCGATTCTGACCAAATCTCGAAACGCTTCCCCTGCCCAACCAACATTACCTTTTTCTCAAGCTGAGCGTGCTCTCGAAGTAAGGCAGGCAATAATATCCTAAATTGGCTATCGAGCTCGCATTCTGTCGCATGACCCAAAAGCAAACGCTGGATCCTTCTCGCATGTGTATTAAAAGTTGGAAGTTTTTCAAGTTGCTCTTCTATAACAGACCATCTTGACATGGGATAGAGTTGTAAACAGGGATCTTCAGTATCAATAGTTACAACTAGAGACTGGCCATTCAAGCCATCTCTATACTTGCTAGGAAGACTTAATCTTCCTTTTACATCTAAATTTACTGAGCTGATACCTCTAAAATAACTCACCACTAATTCCCACTTCTCACCACATAATTACACTATAGTCTCATCAAAACCCACATGTCAACAAAATAAAGTCAATTAGGAGACAATGAAGTTGAAATAAATTAAAAATGATCTAAGCGCAAATGATAGGAAGTAGTTAAGGTTTTAATTTTATAAACAATGGAAGCGTGATAATTGGCACTAATACTAAGAAAATATGTTGATATACTTGAACATTTAAAGGACCTAAATAAACTGTATATTGAAAAATCATACCCATAAGTGCTGGTATGATTAAACAAGCTAATCCACCAAAAAAGTCCATCAAACTGACAGCACTAGAACCATTAGTACTGCTTAGGTATTTATTAAAATATGAAACTACAACTACATATCCACTTGCAGGAATACCTAAACAAAAGAAAAAGGGCAAGAAAAAATACCATTTAGCCTTTAAAAACAAAATACCTAAAATACCAACAAATGCGAACATGGCATAATATCTCAATATATCTAAATAACAGCCATAACGATCAATGAGAAACCCGCTAAGTATGCAACCAAACGCATTTCCAACCCAAAGAAAACTCATCATTAATGGGATATGCTCTAATTCACGGATGGATAAAAAATTATACAATTCGTTATTAGAAAAATATTGCATAACCGCAAACCCAACACCGGCACAATAAATCATCAAGAAAACATCCTTAGTAAGAATACTTGGGATCTTAAATCTCCTGCCTTTTCTTGGTTTTGAATTTGAATTTGATTTAGTAGACGCAGGAAACAATGCCAATACCATTAATATAATCAATCCGACCTTTGCCAGGAAACCAAAAACCTCTCTCCAACCAAAAAAATATGAGTTTACCCAAAAACCAGCACTACCAAGTAATGCCGAGATGAATCCAGATGCACCTATCATGGTGCCTTGCATATCTTCAGAAAAATTCTCACGAACTGCTAGCGATAAACAAATAAATGCAAATAAAGATCCCACGCCCGAAAGTAGCCTTGCAACCAATGCCATCTCAAAACTATGTGTCATAGACATGATTAGATTACTCACTAACATTGACTGCACTGCAATGAAAAATACCGTCTTAAGACCAAAGTGATTTACAATACGCCAATTGAAAATTTGTCCGATACAATAGATCAAAGACTGAGCAGAACCACTAATAAGTGCAAACTGTACTTTAGTTAAGTTTAAATCGCTCTCGATGAACCCTTGGAGAGGACCAAAACAATTATTAGACCAAATAACATACGCATGAAATGCAGTACAATCTATCCATACTAAAAATGGAAGCAGGATAAGAAATTTTCTAGAAAGTTCATTAGGTTTACTTAATACTCTGGACGGATTAGCAAACTTAATCATAATATCTATAAATCGAGATCAGGGAAACTGATATTAAATGCTTCAATAACTCGCTGCCTTACTGACTCGATGGTTCCTGATGCATCCACTTCCATCAAGCAAATATCACTTACCTCATTCAACTTGGCAAAATATTCTCTTAAAGGAGCTGTCTTATTTTCATATACATTCAATCGCTCATTCACAGCCTCAATGCTATCATCATTACGGGTTATAAGTGGTTCACCGGTTTCATCATCAATCCCTTCTTGTTTAGGGGGATCAAAAATAACGTGGTAGGTGCGACCGGATGCAACATGCACCCTTCTCCCAGAAATCCTTTCTACAATAGATTCCCGATCCAATTTAAACTCAATCATAAAATCAAGCGAAATGCCTAATTGCTCTAGACATTGGGCCTGCACAATCGTTCTAGGAAATCCATCAAATAAATAACCGTTTTCACAATCAGGCATTGAAACACGATCGATAGCGACATCTACGATCAGCTCATCTGGGATTAATTGCCCTGAATCAATAATACTTTTAAAGTTCTCAGCATCTGGGCCACCCTTTGATATATATTCACGCAAAACTTGTCCTGTGGATATGATTGGAACAGAAAGAAGATCTGAAAGAAAAGCACCCTGAGTACCTTTACCAACTCCTGGTGCACCAAATAACACGCCCTTCATAATTATTATGTTATGTCAGGAAATGGAATAAAAGAAGCGCCTAACAGGCACAACCCTAATACTAATAACGTCACAACTTTTGACAAAGGTGGGTTCATAGGGTTTTTGCGATGCTCGATGTATTGGGTAAGAGAACCCAAGATTAGAGCAATACCTGACAAGAAAAGCAAATTCACCATGAATTGCTCTGCGAAATCAATCAATTGTTGTAAATTATTAAGTGAAGCAACCGGATTACCTCTGTTCGAGTTACTTCCACCACCAGAAGGTGGTGTGTACGTTGTTACCTGTGCAAAAATTGGATGATATAATAGAAAAATTAGATAGCGCATAACGTCATAATTACACCAAAATTTATTTCAAAAATCAAGAATGAACTTTTGATGGCCATAGCTTGATTAACTCTACTTTGTTTCTGCGTATGCGAACCACCTCAATACGATTATTATTGATTTTCATGCAAAGTTGGCCACTAGGAATACATTCTAGGTACTCTGTCACCAAACCATTAATAGTAATGGGACCATTTTCGGGCAAACACCATGAAAATGTTCTGTTCAAGTCCCTAACATTCATAGCTCCAAGTATCCAATAACTTCCATCAGCATTTTGCTTTAACCCATCGAGTCTTAACATTGAGCTTTGAGTATATTCTCCAATAATCTCTTCAATAATATCTTCCAATGAAACCATACCAATTACTTCACCATACTCATCAACAACCAACCCTAAACTATAGTTTTGGTTTTGAAAATTACGCAATTGCAGCACTAAAGGTGTCCGAGTTGGTATAAAGTGAAATGGCTTTAATAATTTCATAAATAGATCTCGATTCATTTGGTTATTACTTATGAGTTGTACTACATCACTTAACAACACTACCCCTAATGGCTTATCAATATTTTTGTCATAAACCAATAAACGCATACGATGGGCATGTGTGAATTTCTCGACAATTTTAGACCATGGTAATGAAACATCAATACCAGCAATTGCTGATCGAGATAACATCACCTCATCAACACTGGTCTCATCTAAATCCAATACACTCATCATCATTTCACTTACGAACTTATTGCTACCGGCTGAAGACAAAACACCCTTTAATTCATCCTTTGCAATACCTTCTGACCAATTAGAGTTCATTCCACTAATACCAAACAACCTTAACATCATTCGAGCAATCGATGATAAAACCACAATTAATGGTGACATTATCTTTAGAAGGATCATGAGGGGAAACGATGCAAATCGAGCAACCATGTCGGGCAATACTGCAGCAAATGTTTTCGGAGTAATTTCAACAAAAACCAAGACAACAATGGTTAATAAAATAGTACAAATCATTATGCCAACAGGCCCAAAATATGCAGAAGCAAGAATTGTTGCAATTGACGAAATCAATAAATTAGCAGCAGTATTACCTAAGAGAATAACACTCAATGCTTTCTCTGGCATTGTAAGCAGTTTCAGTACACGTTGGGCTCCCCTATCCCCTTTTTCAGATAGGCTTTTTAAGCGATAACGATTCGCACCCATCAAGCCGGTTTCCGAAGCAGAGAAGAAAGCTGACAAAAAGATGAGGCCAACTAAACTGACTATTAGTATCATAAAAGTGCTCAAGAATCCTCCTACGCGTTGATACACTTAATAAAGTATACACGCTCCAAATAAACTTATCACATATATGTGTGTTAAAAATATATCCAACTAAAATTACACCCAATTTAGCATTATAAAGACGCTATATATTATTTAACACGCATATTAAAATATATGGTATTATATTATTGATTCACAAAATTAAGCTGATATAATGATGTGCTTGGGATATTGACGAATGAAAAAAGTTTTAATCGGCATAGGAAATGCCGTCACTGATTTAAGTGTTCAAACATCACTAAGTGTTCTTGAACAAACCGGCCTCCAACATGGGGGAATGACTCTTGTAAACTTTTTAGAAGCCAAAGAACTGCTCAAGCAGATTAATCCAGACCACCAAAATCCTGGTGGTTCAACAGCAAATACGCTGCACCATTTAGCCTCCAAGAATCACCAAACCATCTTTATTGGCGCTATTGGCAATGATAAGCTGGGAAAAGACTTCCAAAAGTCCTTTGAGGATGTTGGCATTCACTTCGATCCTAAGCATTGTGTTATTGATGGTGAAAATAGTCATTTTTCATTGATTTGCATTACACCAGATTCCGAACGTTCAATGGGAACGTTCATCAATGACAATTTACAAATACAACAATCCATGCTTTCTTCTAGTGATCTTAAATCAGCTGATTATCTATACCTTGAATCTTACTTATGGAGTCACCCGCAATCCAAAGATACGGTTTCTGCAGCATGTTCTCAATTTGAAGGAAAGGTTATCTTAACTTTATCTGATCAATCATGTGTAAAAGAAAACTTTACAGAAATTTATGAATTTGTATCAGCGCATACTCAATTTGTGTTTGCTAATCACGAAGAAGTTTGCGCACTTATGAAAACTCCATCAATTGATGAAGCTAAGAAGAAATGTCAGGAAATGTCACAAATTACATGGGTAATTACTGAAGGCCGTTTTGGGGCTTCCATTGTTTCTGGCAATCAAAACATCCATATTCCAGCAGTAAGTGTTCCTAAGGTAATTGACAAGACAGGTGCTGGTGATTTATTTGCAGCTGGTTTTATTGATGGATTATTAAGTGGAGATGATCTTCCAGATTGTGGACGAAAAGCGTCAATAGCTGCTAGTCAAATCATTCAACAAATCGGTGCAAGACTTGACTACAGCAAACATCAAATTTACCATGAAGATTAATTATGTTTGAACAATTAACTCTCAATATATCTAAAACATTTAAAAACTTAACAGGTCGTGGAAGATTAACTGAAGCAAATATTAAAGAAGCTTTAAAGGAAATTCGCAATGCTCTAATTGAGTCAGATGTATCCGTTGAGGTTGTTAAAAAGTTCATCCAAGCAACCACAGAACATGCAATTGGTCAAGAAGTATTAGGCTCCCTTAAACCAACTGAAACACTTACACGAGTTGTTCATGATGAACTCGTAAAAACACTTGGATCAAAACCAGTTGAGAATCCTTTACCTTTAAACGCAAGCACACCTGCAGTTATCCTAATTGCGGGACTTCAAGGTGCGGGTAAAACAACCACAGCTGCAAAAATTGCAAAACTCCTTAAGGAGGAGCGTAAAAAAGAAGTTCTATTGGCATCCGTTGATATCCAAAGACCTGCTGCTATTGATCAGCTGGAAGCGCTTGCTGCAAAAACAGAAATTGATTTCTATCGACATGATGGTGACCAATCATATAGTGCGATTATTCCAAATGCACTAAAGCATGCAAAAGCAAATCATCATGATGTGGTAATTATTGATACAGCTGGTCGACTTCACGTTGATAAAGCATTAATGAGTGAGATTAGTCAAATTAATCAACTTGCACAACCAGAAGAAATTCTATTTGTTGCAGATAGTATGTTAGGCCAAGATGCTGCACGGGTTGCAAAATCATTTAATGATACAATCCCAATTACAGGAACTATTTTAACGAAACTTGATGCAGATAGTAGAGGTGGAGCTGCTCTTTCTATTGCTGAAATCACAGGTAAACCAATTCTCTACATTTGTGAAGGTGAACACCTTCATCAAATAGATGAATTTGTTCCATCTAGAATAGCCTCTCAAATTTTAGGTATGGGTGATGTTGTTTCACTTGTAAAACAAGTTGAAAAGCAAGCAGACGAAGTCAAATCCAAAAAAACTAAAGAAAAACTTAAAAAAGGACGTTTTGATCTAGAAGCTTTTGAAGGCCAACTAGAGGAAATGGTTAAAATGGACAACCTTGATTCAATGCTCAGTAAAATGCCAGGTGTTGGCACCCTTACCCAGGATATGAAATCTCAACTGAGCCAACACATGAATATTGGACAGTTTAAGCATATGTTAGCTGCGATTCGATCCATGACAACCAAAGAAAAAAGTTTCCCAGATTTAATTAAAGGTTCACGCAAAAGAAGAATTGCGCAAGGGTCCGGTACAGATATTCAACTTGTAAATAAACTCCTTAAAAAGTTTAAGACTATGCAAAAAATGTCGAAAAAGCTAAAGCCAGGATCTCAAAGTGCTTTGCTAAATCGCCTAAAAAAACAATCTTTTGATGAAGATTTATTCTCATAGCATCATTTCTCTTTACATTTAGTAAATTTTATATTAATATCAGCATTTTTTAGGGAATAAATTTATGGTTGTAATAAGACTTTCAAGAGTAGGTTCAAAGAAAAGACCTTTTTTTCATATCGTTGCCGCGGATAGACGCAATCCAAGAGACGGTCGATTCATTGAAAAACTTGGTTTTTACAACCCAATTGCTCGAGGCCACGACAAAAAAATGGAAATTGCGCTTGAGCGTTTAGAGTATTTTATTGAAAAAGGTGCTCAATGTTCAGATACAGCTCTTAAAATAGTCAAAACTCACCTAAAGGAAACTGGTAGCAAAATCAACCTAACGTCAACTAAAACAGCTGTGAAAAAAGCACCTACTAAAAAATCCACTGATGCTAAGAAAACTGCACCTAAGAAAGCAGCTCCAGCTAAACCAGCTACAAAAAAAGCGGCCCCAGCTAAACCTGCAACAACTGCTAAGAAAGCAGCTCCTAAAAAAGCAGCAGCAAAAGCCGATAAAAAAGATAAGTAAGGTTAACGCATTATAAATCAAATTGAGATTGGACGATTTGGGAAGCCGCATGGTTTAAAAGGTGATATTCGTATTATCTCATATACTGACCCTATCGAAAATATTCTAAAATACCAACCTTGGCATATAACAAGTAACAACCAACCATCAGTACTTGAGATTAATAATTCTAGACCCTTTAAAAATGGATTTATAGTAAGTCTTAAAGGCTACCATTCAATCGACGATATTCACCATTTTACTAATCTCACCATTACAGTCCCTGAATCTATACTACCTGCAACGAATTCTGAAGAGATTTATCTATTTGATTTAATTGGAACTGAAGTTCATAGTACATCGGGAGTACATCTTGGCAAGCTCAAAGAATTCCAACATCATGGTGCACATTATATCATGGCTGTTGAAAAAGATGATCAAATTCAACTAATACCGTATGTGGATGCCTTAATTAAGAAAGTAGATAAAAATCAAATCATAGTTGAGTGGGACCAATGAAATTTGAAATTGTAACCATATTTCCAGAACTAATTAACGTTTTAAAAATGGGGGTTATTGGAAGAGCGATTATTGATGAAAAAATCACTGTCAACTGCTGGAATCCAAGAGATTATGCTGATCTACCCTACCGCCAAGTTGATGATCGACCTTATGGTGGTGGACCAGGCATGGTACTGATGTATGAACCCATTGTACAAACATTAAATGCAATTAAAAAAAAATACCCTAAAGAAACAATACGAACCATTTACTTAACACCTACTGGCGATCAATTCAATCAACAAAAGATTGTAAATGCACTACAATATAACCATTTAATTTTAATTTGTGGGCGATATGAAGGGATTGATCAGCGTATTATTGATTTTCATACCGACGAACAGTGGTCAATTGGCCCCTACACATTAAGTGGTGGTGAAATACCCTGCTGTGTTATTGTGGATGGAATTGCAAGACAAATTCAAGGAGTATTGGGCAATGAAGCCTCAGCACCGGAAGACAGCTATTATCAGGATGATTTTATAGATCATCCTGTTTATACTCGACCACAGTCCATCGATGGCCATGATGTTCCTGAGGTTCTACTGTCAGGTGATCATGCCAAGATAGCATCTTGGAGGAAAAAAGCTAGAAGTAGCTTGACAAAAGAAGATAAAAGTCGTTAAAATTTAATCTTTAGAGAATGAACGATGAAACCTGAATTAATAACTTATTACGAAAATCTTCAAATGGAACAAAAGAAAATACCTGATTTTTCAGCTGGCGATACTGTCATTGTAAAAGTAAAGGTAACAGAAGGAAGCAATGTGCGTTTACAGGCATATGAAGGCGTTGTTATTGCTAAGCGTAACCGTGGATTAAATTCGTCTTTCACCGTTCGAAAAATTGCTCACGGTGAAGGTGTAGAACGTGTTTTTCAAACATACAGTGATCTCATTGATAGCATTAAAAGAATACGTCGTGGTGATGTAAGACGTGCTAAACTCTACTACCTCCGTGAATTATCTGGTAAAAAAGCAAGAATTAAAGAAAAAATGACTAAGAAAAAAGTCAAGTAATTTCATAATGAGTAATTCACGATTTGACCATTACTCAACAGTAGTTGCGTTACTGCTGACTGTGGTCATAGATATCATGGGAATTGGTCTTATATTCCCAGTATTACCTGAGCTTTTTTCCATCACTCATAACCAGTTTTTCTTGAATCAAAATAGTCTTTACACGTTTTTTTGTGTCACTATGATGATTGTTCCATTGGGTTGGACGATCAGTGGTTTAGTCATGGGGTATTTAGCAGACATGTATGGTCGCAAACGCATGATAATGTTGAGCCTTATAATCAGTGGATGCTCTTATGGTCTATCTATTTATGCCATATCACTTCATAACCTAGCTTTATTTTTATTTTCTCGATTTTTAATTGGAGCTTCAGGAGGCTGTTATTGCCTAGTACAAACTGTAATGTGTGATATTGCTCCTGAGGGTAAACTTTCCAAATACCTTTCTTGGGTTAATTGTGTTAGCGCTCTTGGTTTTGTAATGGGTGCCCTAATTACTTCTATCAGTACCTGGAAGTATATTTCAGCAAGCTTATATACCCCTTTCATTATTGGTTCCTGTCTAAGCTTTATTGATGCTTCAATGGTTTTCTATTTTGTCAAAGAATCCAATACATCGAATGCATCAGCAAATAATAAATCATTAACTGAGACATTAAAATCATCGATATCTGGCCTTTTAAATAATGTACAAGCCCGTAATTTATTAATAGCATTCTTTCTGATTGAGATCGCTTGGGGTGTTTATCTTCAAGCATTACCAATGATTTTATCTCAATTATACATGTATACAACCAATAACATTGCAACTTTCTATCTGGCATATGGTATATGTGCTGCAACTGCAATACTGATCGTGCAACCTGCCTTTGAAAAGGTTTTCACATATGAGGTCGCAAACCCCTGGCTATCATGGATCGTAAAAATCACCCTGGCCTTTTCATTTATAATTCATTCTCATTGGGCAAATATCAGCGGCATGTTGATTGCAACTACTGCTGAATTTTTGTTATTCACCGGTGTATTGGTTCTTATATCAGAAAATAGTGACGAGTCATCTAGGGGTCAAACCATGGGAATGATCAGCACACTCATTGGAGCTTCATTTTTAATCAGTGATATCTTAATATTTGCATTAAAAGCAAACTATCTACGATATAATTTATTGCTTGTTGCCCTACTCTTTCCAGGATTTTATTTTCTATCTGGTAAATCAACAAAGAAAACTGCAGAAACTGCAATTGCCAGTTAATTATAGTTTCAGTTTCTTTTTAAACTCAGCTAATAATGTTTTCTCATCAACACTGGGCCGAATCACTTTTGTACAGTAATTTCCTGATTTAGATTCATTTGCACCAAATTCTTCTTTGTGGTTATCAAGCACTAGCGTTTCTTGAGAAGCAGTCATTTTAATGTACAAATCAGCCAAAAGATTGGCGTCAAGTAACGCACCATGAGCAGTACGATGTGCACGTGAAATCTCAAATTTATCACATAAGTTATCCAATGAATAACTATTAAATCGATATAACTTGCGTGCAACTTTAATGGAGTCTGTTACCTTACAAAAATCTTTCATCTGGACATCGATTCCACAATGCTTGAATTCGCTATTAATAAAGCCCTCATCAAAGCTAGCATTATGCATAATTACTTCAGCACCCGTACAAAACTCAATGAGGTCTTGTGCAATTTTATCAAATGTTGGTTTATCTTTTAATTGATCTAAGGAAATCTTATGCACTTCATACGCTTTGATATCAATATCACGTAACGGATTAATATAGTGATGAAACGTGTTCTCTGTACGCATTCGTTGTGTAAATTCCACAGCGCCTATTTCTATGACACGGTGGTCCGGTGGCCGCCGGCCCGTTGTCTCTGTATCAAGGAAAATCTGTCTAGCCAACGTCTATTGCCTCATTAGCGAGTAAGTCCGCCATTTCATTATATTGGTCACCGCTGTGTCCCTTAACCCAATGCCAGTTAACTTTGCGGTCTTGTGTTAAAGTCAGTAACTCTTTCCATAGATCTACATTTTTTACTGGTTTTTTGGAGGCTGTTAACCATCCTCTCTTTTGCCAATTAAAAACCCACTCAGTAATCCCTTTACGCAAATACTGTGAGTCAGTATGAAGATCAACCTGAAGTGCTGGATCTATGGATTTCAATGCAAAAATAGCAGCAGCAAGCTCCATACGGTTATTTG
>MDTB01154705.1_pt1 | contig 11192 bp, 10 predicted proteins | sample 811161 | NCBI WGS metagenome assembly MDTB01 (sample SAMN05326650, study PRJNA326480) | marine metagenome | isolation source: seawater | place: Mediterranean Sea | collected 2009
ATGGGAGCTAATTCACTGCCTACGGCTTCATCACTGTTCTCACCGGCAGCACCGGTGGGGAAATTCGGCCCGTTGCGATGTCCGGCATCATTTGCAAGGGCGTCGCAAGAGTGGGCGACACTGGATTCGAAGTACTCACAGAAACCCCGATGAAACCATCTCTTCTTGATCAGCGCGGCACAGTATACGGCACACCTGATGCACATTCCACCCTGATCAACGCTGATCTACAGTCGATTATCGACGCATGGGCCGAACTGCCAAGGTCGGTGCGGGCGGGCATCGTGGCTTTGGTTAAAGCGGAGGCAGGAAAACGGTGATCGAAGGTCAGTTGCTTATCGGACCAAGTATGCGGTGCGAGTGGGAGACCGTCTGGCAAATCAAGGCGATCTCCATAAGCGGAACGACACCTAAGTTAAATCTAGTTGTCAATAACTAGTTTTGCCGACTGCTAAAACACCTTATTGAACGGTCAACTTATTGGCACTAAACCGAGTATTCAGTTGTATGTTTCAGGCTAATAGGAGCGACATTCTTCGCCTCATGAGTTGGCCAATTACGACCTGATAGCTGCCTAGCTGTCAGCGCAAGTATGCAGCGCTGTCACTGGATTTCTGGACCGAAAACTAGCTTTCAGCCCCAGGTCTATTTTTGAGGTTGTTTGCTATCAAAAAGTGACATCAAAATATTTTCGAGCACGATTTTTAAGGACTTACGTGCAGTTTCGCTTCCTCAACAGAGGTCATTTGCGAACCATGGTGTACCCGGCTTGCTACCGGAGGCAACTACGGCAGCACCTTAAGCGATAGTTGCCAGTCACTCGAGCCAAAACACTTAAAATGAAAATCGCAATGAAAAGTAGTTTCAAACTAATTTAATTTGGTGTTTCAAATAGGGTTTGAGTTAGGTTTCACATCCATAATGAAGTAGTAGTTCACCTGATGTTCCGGCGGTCATAATGCAGTTCGTTCAAGTCGAGTTGCCATGCCGTGGTAATCGTCCAATGGTAGGTGTGGCCGTCACCGCCCACACCGGGGTTTAAAAGTTAAATCACACACTCATTGTATGGAAACGCAAGGATTGTGCAAAAACATCGAAGGTGACCCGGCGAAGCCGGACCTTGCGGCCACGACTTGTTGGCGGCGTGAAATTGAACTGCGTGGGCGTTTGCATTCGCTTGGGGCCAGATAAGGTTGGTGGCAGTTTTGTTACCCCTCTCAATAAATGAGTCCTGCCCCTTTTCTTCTCCTGCGAGCAGTTTACTCATCCCCAGCTGTCATTAGTTTCTGGTGATCCAATACGAGCACAACTTCTGTGGCGGCCTGGGCGTGAACCGGTCTCCGCTGTGGCGGTCTCCTTTTCCTCCGCCAGGGTTGTATCGCTCGATCGGGGGCAACTTCCCATGTTTGAAATAATTGCGATTCACGGGTGTTTTGTTGGTTGTCCGCTGCGGAGTTTTCACTGTGCGGCGTTGACTGCGGCTTGGCGTCGATCGAATTTTTGATGGCGGGCTGATTTTTTTGGTGCCTTTGCCTTGGGATTGTGGCGGGGCTGCGACGACTGAATCGCCGATGGCAAGCGGAAGGATCACTGACACAAACAGAAGATAACTCAGGAATTGTCTCATCTTGTCGCTCCTTTGACCGGTTGATTGAAAATTACGTAGGGAAATGTATCCCCGTTTCGTCATTGTTCTGTTTCCTCGACAGGCGCAGCGGACCCCGAACTGGCGCGTTATTTAAGGAGGCGCCGGTTGAAGAGACGTACATGCCCGGTATCCACACTCATTCCTCAGAAGCGTTCTTTTGGCTTGATAATGGGCAACTGGTTTGCGAAAAATCTATTTTTTCTATTCCAAATTTATGCGCTACGGCATCGTCGGCAGAAAATGACAAAGCTGCGCGGAGGACTCACACTGCTTGGACTGTGCCTTGGCGACGTTCAAACAGGATCTTGCGTCGCTCCGGATCACTTGCCGAGGGAATCGGCAGAATCGGTTGTTTTTCGCCGACTTCCCGAGCGGAAACCACATAAATGACACTGCAATCAAGTTTGCCAAACTGGGATGGATCAAATATAATACCCCCAGGAGTGATTTTAATATGATCCCCACCATTTTGAATATCTTGCTGATTGGCGTGATCGTTACCTGTCCAATTCGCTGTCTGGCGGGCCTCTGTCCGTCCAGCGATGCCTGCTGCGGTGCGGGCAAGAGTTGTTGCTCGCACTGCATATTGACGCTGAAGAATGCGGACAAAGATTCCGATCCCCACTCTAACGTACCCCTTGAGCCGAGTCGCTCCGGAGGCTGCCAGTGCATTTGCAGCGGTGCCCTGGTCGGATCGAGTGGTATCCTGCTGACCGAGCAAGACCAGCACACATGGCTGAGGCTGCTGGTCCCGGACAATCTGGCTACCCCGCTCGCCGCGGCGGCAGAGTTCTCAGACCATCCGCCCGATTGGGCTGTGGTAGCATCGGGCCAAAGCCTGTGCATTCTGCACCGGGCACTGCTGCTCTAAGCCGCCCTTTGCGCTGCGCGTTGACGCACTGAGCAGACAGGTTCCTTGCAATCGACGTGTCTGCTCTCTCCCGTTGGTTTTTAGCGGGTAACAAAATGCGCTAAAAGTTCACCTGTGGTCCGGAAAAAGTTGACTCGGTAAAAAATTATGTTCTTCCACCTGCTCCCTTGGGAGTATGCCATTCGCAATCTGTTTCGTCGTCGCTTGCGAACCGCGTTGACCTTTGTGGGCCTCACCACGGTGATTGTGCTGGTATTCGTCGTTGTTGGGTTTGTCCGCGGACTCGAGCGGTCGCTCTCGGTGAGTGGTGATCCGCGGGCGGCGGTGATCCTCTCGTTGGGGATGGGCGAAAATCTCGAATATTCGTCGATCCCGATGCGTACGAGCGATCTGGTGCCGGCCAGCGTCGCGGGCATCGAGGAGCGGTTTGGGCAGAAGTACGTTTCGCCCGAGTTGTATCTCGGGACCCAGGTGGGCGTCGGAGCGCGGGAGCCGTCGATGGGACTCGTCCGCGGGGTAACGCGATCTGCGGTGTTGGTTCGCCAGAGCTTGGATCTGTTTGAAGGCGATTGGCCCGGGCCCGGGCAGGTCATGGTAGGTCGGCTGGCGGCGGCGAAACTTGGCGCGGCGGCTGCAGAGATGGCGGTGGGGCAGGCGGTGCAGTTCGAGGGTCGTAGCTGGCAGATCAGCGGCATTTTTTCGGCGGGTGGTTCCGCGTTCGAATCAGAGATCTGGTGCCGACTGGATGGTTTGCAGCAGGCGATGAAGCGGCAGGACTTGAGTCTGGTTGCCGTGACGCTCGCTCCGGGGGGCGACTTTGCCGACCTCGATCTGTTTTGCAAAGAGCGGCTCGATCTGGAATTGCAAACAATGCAGGAGACCGCGTACTACGCGTCGCTACAAAAAGATTATGGTCCCGTGCGCAGTTTGGCCTGGCTGGTCGTGTTGCTGCTCGCCGGTGCGGGTATTTTTGCCGGCATGAACACTATGTACGGATCGGTGGTGGGGCGGACCTCGGAACTGGCCACGCTGCAGACGATTGGATTTGTCCGCCGTGCGGTCGCCGTGAGTCTGATCCAAGAAGGCCTCCTGCTCTCGGCGGCCGCTAGTTTATTGGCAGCTCTGCTGGCGTTGGTGTTTATCAATGGCGTAGCCGTGCGGTTCACGATGGGGGCCTTTGCACTCCGTGTCGACAGCGTGGCGATCTTGATCGGTTGCGGTGTGAGTCTACTATTGGGATTTCTCGGCGCGATCTACCCGGCTGTGCGGGCCTTGCGGATGCCGATTGTCGATGGACTCAAAGCGGTTTGATGAAAAGTTTGCCCGCGGTACGATGCCGCGGGCCTCATACAACGAGTTAAGGAGTTAAAAGTGAAAAATACAATTATGAGTTTCGCGATGTTGGGATTGTTGGTTGCGGTCGGTTGTTCGCAGCAAGGCGACGAAACGGCCACACCGGGCCCCTCGGCCAACGGTTTGAACTATCTTTTGGGTCATGAACCGACTGAGGCAAACGATGTCGTCGGCGTGCGGGAAACGGCCAAGCATGGAGATGCGGTCGTGATTGTGGGTCGGATTGGCGGTAGTGCCAATCCCTGGATTGAAGATCGAGCGGCGTTCAGCATCGTCGATCGTTCGCTTAAGGCGTGCAGTGATATCCCCGGAGACGCCTGTCCCATTCCCTGGGATTACTGCTGTGAGACGGACAAGTTGCCGACGGGCACCGCCCTGGTCAAAGTCGTCGACAAAGAGGGCAATCTTGTTAAAGAAGATGCGCGTCAATTGCTGGGCGTTAAGGAACTTGCCACAGTGGTAATTAAAGGCAAAGCCGAGCGGGACAAGACTGGCAACCTGACGATTCTTGCCACCCATGTATTTATTAAACAGGAATGACGGAAACGATGGACAATCAGGTAGATTTGCGCCAGCTGGCAATCGATCGAAGCGAACCGGCCTCGCCGTGTGCCGCAACGCGGCGGCACCTGTGGACCCGCTACGTCATACCTGGGATTCTGATCGTCGGTTTTCTTGCCCTGGTCGCCTGGGCTTCGTGGGACCTGGTCTTTCCCCCGCGAGAGGTGACCGTCGTGCCGGTCTTCTCCACCACGGCAGAGATGCGGCAGGCAGGGACCCCCTTGTTCCAGGCAGCGGGCTGGATCGAGCCCCGCCCCACTCCGGTGCGTGTTGCCGCCCTGGCGCCAGGGGTGGTTGCCAAACTGTTGGTGGTGGAGGATCAAGTGGTTCAGGCCGGCGAGCCAATTGCCTTGCTTGTTGAGGAGGATGCCCGATTAGCCTATCGCCGCGCACTTGCGGACCTTGCGCTCCGCGAAGCGGACCTTACTGCGACGGAGGCCACACGGCTGGCGGCCGAGGTCCGACATCAGCAACCGGTCCACCTGGACGCCTCTTTGAGTGAAGCGGAAGCCTCTCTGGCCCGCACCGAGACCCAGGTCAGTAACCTTCCTTTTTTAATTCGTCGTGCCGAAGCCGAGTATGAAGCGACGCGCAAAGATTACCAGAGCAAACTGAAAGTCAAAAACATTATTGCCAGTGTCGAAGTCGACCTGGCCAAAGCCAAACGAGATTCTGCATTTGCCGCCCTTGAGGGGCTACGAGACCGAGCCGATTCGCTTCAGCGGGAACAAGAAGCACTTTCACAGCGCCGCGATGCGCTAGGCACGCAACGAGAACTGCTCACCGACGAAATCCGAGAGAAGCAGGTTGCCGTCTCCAAAGTCAAAGTGGCAGCCGCGCGTGTGGAGCGTGCACGCGTTACGGTGGCCGAAGCCAAGCTACGGCTGGATCGGATGACCGTCCGCTCGCCCATCGATGGCCGTGTGTTTCGTTTGATTGCGCATCCCGGTGCGCGGATGGGCGACAGTATGGCTCAGTTGGTGGGACAGGACGGTCGCACTGTGGTTACGCTCTATCGGCCCGAGATGTTGCAGGTGCGAGTCGATGTCCGTTTTGAAGATATCCCCAAAGTCCTTCCCGATCAGCCGGTGGTGATCGAGAACCCGGCGCTGGCTTCCTCGCTTGCAGGTACGGTCTTGTTTATCAATTCTGAAGCCGACATCCAAAAAAATACCTTGCAGGTAAAGGTGGCCATTACCGATCCTCCTCCGGTCTTCAAGCCGGAGATGCTGGTGGATGTCACGTTCCTGGCACCCAACCGCGATGCCTCCCATGCCGCAGGGCAGTCGGAGGAAGTCAAGCTCTACATCCTACCGCAGTTGATTCACCAGGATGCCCAGGGGCCGTATGTCTGGGTGGCCGATCAGTCCCGCAATGTCGCCCGCAAAACGAGGGTGCAGACGGGCCCGCCGGGAGTCGGTGGTCTGATCGCGATTACGGCCGGTTTGAACCATTCCAGTCGGATCATCGCCTCCGGGTCGCAGTCGCTTCGCGATGGCGAGCGGATTGAGATCAGCGGCGAAGCCGCATCGTCTGGACTACCGTCGGCCGCAGGAGTCTGATCTCTCATGTCTCTAATTGAAATCCATGACGTCACCAAGCGCTACCACAAGGGGGACGAAACTATCACGCCCCTCGATGGCGTCACGCTCCAGATCGAATCCGGTGAGTTCCTTGCGCTGATGGGCGCTAGTGGTACAGGCAAGTCGACGCTACTGAATCTGATCGCCAGCATCGACCGACCCGACCGTGGTACGATTGTGGTCGATGGCGTCGACATCACCCGTCTCTCGCGGACCCAATTGGCCAGCTGGCGTGCCGCCAACATGGGCTACATTTTTCAGACACACAATCTGGTTCCGGTCCTGACTGCATATGAAAACATCGAGTTACCGCTGTTGCTGCTGCCGATGTCCCGGAGCGAGCGCCGCAAGCGGGTCGAGATTGCTCTCGAAGCGGTCCATTTGCTCGACCGCGCTGCGCATTATCCTCGTCAGCTTTCGGGTGGGCAGGAACAGCGGGTGGGGATTGCCCGGGCGATTGTCGCGCATCCGAAAGTCGTGGTCGCGGACGAACCGACCGGCGATCTCGACCCCGACACATCGGCTCAGATTATCGAGCTGTTGAAACGCTTAAACCAGCAACTGCATGTGACGCTGCTGATGGTCACCCACGATGCCGACGCAGCGGGCGCGGCCGACAAGCAATTTCACCTCGACCATGGTCGGCTCGTGCAGACTGCCGATGCGGGTCTTGCGCGGTCTGTCCCTTCTGCGCCCCAGGAGCCAGCCGGCTAAGGCGGTTGGAAAAAACGATGTTTAAATTTCTGCCCTACATTGCCAAAACACTCTGGCGCCACCGCTCCCGCACGCTGCTCACGGTGAGCGGTTCGGCCGTTGCCCTGTTTGTTTTCTGTTTTGTCGGCTCGGTGCAGGAGGGGATGAACGCCATCCATCGCCAGCAGGGTGCCAAGGAATCGTTGATTGCGTTTCAGGCCAACAAGTTCTGCCCGGCGACGAGCCATCTTCCGCAGGATTACGAGCAAAAAATTGCCCAGCTCGAGGGCGTGCGGCAGGTGGTGCCGATCCAGGTCTTTACGAACAACTGCCGGGCGAGTCTGGATGTGGTCGTGTTTTACGGCGTGCCGCCCGAGAAACTCCGCCCGGCCCGCGACTTTGCCCTCGCAGACGGCAGTTGGGCCGAGTTTGAAAAGCATCAGGACGCCGCCGTGATCGGTCGGGCGGTTGCTGCGCGGCGCGATCTTGCGGTGGGCAACAAGTTTTCGATCGGGGACTTGAGCGTGAACGTGGCGGGGATTTTTGAGAGCAGCGATCCGGCCGAGGAGAATTACATCTACTCGCATTTAGAATTTCTGCAACGGAGCAAGGGTAAGAATCTTGTCGGGACGGTGACGCAACTTGAAATCCTGCTCGCCGAGGGTGTCGACCCGGTTGCCAAGTCCGCGGAGATCGACCACATGTTTCAGGGCGGCCCGGTCGAGACCGACACGCGGCCCAAGGGCGTGTTTCAGGCCCGCAGTTTGGGAGATCTGGCGGAACTGATTGCCATGGCCCACTATCTGGGCTATGCCTGCGTCGGTCTGGTCCTCGCCTTGGTTGCCACGACGACGGTGATGTCAGTCCAGGACCGAATCCGGGAACATGCCCTCCTGCAGACGATCGGCTTTTCTGGTCTGCGGGTATTTTGTCTCGTGGTGATCGAAAGCGTCCTATTGGGGTTTGCGGGCGGGTTGGTGGGTGTGGGGCTGGCGATGGCGATGCTCAAGCTAAGCAGCCTCTCGGTCGGTGCCGAGGCAGTCACGATCGCCTTCACGCCCTCGCTGTCCTTGGCACTTTGGGGTTTGCTGATCGCGGTGGTTTCTGGGCTGCTTGCCGGCATTGCACCTGCGATTGTTGCAGCCCGTGCGGAGATTGTCCCCGCATTGCGTGCCGCTTGATTGCGGCTGAAAAAAAGTGGAGCGGAAGGGAGTTGAACCCTCGACCTCTGCATTGCGAACGTGAAGGCGATGAATCGCAACTGACGACACATCAACAGGTTAGCGAAACGCCTCCGTCGGTTTGCACCAGCGTTTGCACCAGCAATCCAAAAACGGATCACGAAATGGCCCCGATCGACGTCGATCTCGCGGCGATCATCAAAGCCTGGCCTCACATCCCCGTAGAAATCAGAAAGAGTGTTGTCGCGATAATCGTGAAGCATGGGTGATACCTGGCCAGCGTTTCGGGGTTTATGCCGCTATCAAGCCAGTGGCTACGTTAAAGGTCGAGCCTTACGCGATTAAGACTCGCTTGAGTCCATTGTTTTTCGATCGCCGCCTCTCCACCAGACTGACTCGGCTGACGAGCCGCGACCAAACTCGACGGCGGTGACAAATAATTTCGAGGAAGATGAAACACCCACTGGTCAGCACGCGTGCCGGGACTTACATGCGGAGTTCGCTCGCCAGACGGCTCCGAGACGGTGTCGCACGAACAATTCAGTCGCCGCCACAATGACACAGCGGAGACGTCCGAACCGCAAAAGTGACAGCAATAGAGTGCTGTCATAAGCACAATCAATTTGTAACTGTTCGGTGCACCGTGGTAGAATGACGGCTGTAAAATCTACGGAAACCAGGAGACTCACGGATGAGCACTCAGCGCCCGCCAGGCATCCCAACCGATCAGTTCTTTGCTGACCTTTTTGTTCTGAACCCGCCCTCGGCCGACGAACCTCCGTCACCAACGGACCCGCCGGTGGATTCTCTTGAAGCCCAGACCGGGCTCATGCAGCATGGATCGGCAGCAGTCTACCTGCACGCGGCAACGAACCGGATACTCGGCGGACGAGTCCAGCCTGACGCACATTATCACTACATCGACCGGGTTTGTGCCGCCGAAGCGGTTGAAGATCCGATCGCCAAGATGATGGCCGAGCAACTCATTTGGTGCCACCACGCAATAGGGGGCCTTCACGTACGAGCCGCCGATGCAGAACGCTTCGAGGAATCCGATGTCTATATGGCATTGGTCGCCAAATTGATGAATGAGTTCCGGCGAACTGCCACAGCGTTGGGCGACGTTGGTACGCCCAGCTTGAGCGAAACCGCAACACACGCCGCCGTTCCGTCCAAGCCCGCCGCTCCAGAGTATTCACGGGAGAAGAATTTCGATGCTGACACAAAGAGCGCTGCAGACATCAATGGCCAATCAAAACAGGGCGAACTTACAAGTAACGGGAAACTAGCTAAGGGGCACACGAATGGAAAAATCAACCGTCTCGCCCAAACCGAAGAGCCTCCGTCGAATGGCAGCAGGGCGCCGAAATCAACTCAAGCGAGGTTCGCTTTCGCCGGCGGGCCGTGAGCGACTGCGGCAGTCAACACTTGCTCATCGGCCGTGGGAGCGTTCTACGGGGCCGACATCGAAGGAGGGCAAGGCTCGATCCGCTCTGAACGGATACAGTCGAGGGAAAGGGTCCAGCTGTGACCAGAACTGTCTCGCTGAGTTAGTAGGCGTGCAGCGGCTCATCAACCAAATGACGAAGTCTCGAAGGCAAGCGACTCGTCAATCGGGGTCGTCAACTAAGTAGTGATCGCGCTTTCTGTGTCGATAACATAGATTCGCGTGTCAGCGACCAGTCGTTCTTAATGGAATCGAGGATCTTGCCAATACGACGCAGTTAGTGCCGCGATGCGGAATCTGCCAAATATTGCGATCGCCGAGTTACCTCGCGCCGCATCTTGATTTTAATTGTCAACAACTAGTTTTATGGCGGTCAATTGAATGCCTAATAGATGGAAACGCCAGGCCAGTAGCGGCTTTCTAAGGACTGGCACGCCCTGCTTTCGCCCCGTATGCTGGAAGGGTCAAAACACTGAGGGCAATTCTATGAAGACGTACAGCAGGCTCACGCTGACTTTCTTACTTCTGATTCTCGTTGTTCCCCAGGTGAGTGCTGATGAGCCGCCTGAGGCCCAGCGTGATGATAGGTTCGCTGTTGGCTCCACTCTCAGTAATCCAAGATTTCCAAGATTGGCTGAGCCTGATCACCCAAAAACTTTCAATTTCGATTACCCGAGGCTGATCGAGATTACGGCAGGAGAAGGGGGAGCTTTCCACCTACAAGAAGCACAGAGGCGACATAGAGGGCTATGTAGAGGCACGAAAGTCCGACAGAGGCAAGGTCTTTGAGGCTATGGTAGCGCACCAAGCCACTAAGCAATACATAAGGATAAATTTCACCAGAGTTCTTGTGGTTGCTGCGGAACTTTATGACCAGGAAGAACCCGAGGATCACCCCGCTGACCTTTTACTCTGGGATGGTAAAAAAGTCATTAAGCGATATCAACTCAAGTCATACAAGAACACTCGAGATTTAATTGCTGTCGTCACTCAACCCAAGTGGGTGAAGTATTACGAAAACGAAATCATTGTCACGCATCCAGAGAAGTTGGCTGAGGTTCGGCAACAATTAGCCGAACAGAAGAAACCTCTGACACCCCGTTGGGAAAAGGTAGAAAAGGCACTCAAGGACGGACGTTTGACAGATGAGGTAAAACCAGGGCTGAAGGTTCCTAGCAGAGAAGAGGCTCAAAAGGTTACTGACGACTTTCTCCGCAAGATGTTCAAGCGATTCCAAGAGAAGGATGGGAGCTAAGTCTCTCCCTCCGCTACAGCAGGACAACGTGTAACCATAAGGGTTTACGTCGCATTGAGAATTTCGGGGTCATCCCCGCAAATTCCTTGTTTTGGCCCCGATTTCTGTTATACCGGCACGTGGCCAGTCTCTTGATGTCAGTTGTTCACAGAGGAAGCTGAAGCTAATGCGCACGATCACACTGTTTCTTTTTGCCGCTCTGGTGGTGACGTCTGTCGATGCGGCGTCGTATCAAAAAATCAACGGCACGATTGTCGATCCGATTCAATCGGTTTGGGGTGGTGCTCTCCCCTACTCTGGGAATAATGTGGAGCCCTACGCGGACCTGTACTACGCGGACCTGAGCGGCGCGGACCTGTACCGTGCGAACCTGAACTACGCGGACCTGAGCGACGCGAACCTGTACTACGCGATCCTGACCGACGCGACCCTGACCGGCGCGACCCTGGATTTCGCGAACCTGGGCTTCGCGGACCTGACCGGCGCGGACCTGGAGAGCGCGGACCTGAGCCTGGCGGACCTGACCGGCGCGAACCTAAACAGTGCGGACCTGAGCAGTGTAGACCTGACCGGCGCGATCCTGACCGACGCGATCCTGAC
>MDTB01225893.1_pt1 | contig 11192 bp, 11 predicted proteins | sample 811161 | NCBI WGS metagenome assembly MDTB01 (sample SAMN05326650, study PRJNA326480) | marine metagenome | isolation source: seawater | place: Mediterranean Sea | collected 2009
ACTAATAATTCTCCAAATTCATCAGTTTTAACCTCTAAACCTTGAACTGGTGGACCAACAGTTTCTATGCGAATTTTTTCAGGTAAGTTAACTGAAATTAAAGGTGATGCTTCTGTTTGACCATAGCCTTGAAGTATGCCTACACCTAGCCCAAGAAAAAAACTTCCTATTTCATCATTTAAAGCTGCTCCTCCAGAAATAAAATAGCGTAAGTTTCCTCCAAGTCTCATTTTCACCTTTTTACGAACTAATAAATCTAAAATTTTGTCATATAGCCATTCATGAGGTAAAAGAAACTTACCTGATAATTTTTTTCTTCCTAATTTTATTGCACTCATAAATAAAATTTCACTAATACCCCCTTTGGCTTTAACTCCATTCATAATTCTTCCATATAAAACTTCGTAGAGTCTTGGAACTGCAACCATCATTGTGGGTTTTACTTCTTGAAGATTTTGAGCTACTGCTTCAGTACTTTCTGAAAAATAAATTTCTGCTCCCAGTTGAATTGGAAAATGAAGGCCTGCAGTATGTTCATATGAATGTGAAAGTGGTAAAAGTGAGAGAAATACATAAGGATTTACATTAGCATGAAAGATTACTCCATGAGCAGCTGCGACATTAGCGTTAATTGATTTGTGAGTTAACATTACACCTTTAGGTCTGCCTCCAGTACCCGAAGTGTAAATGAAACAACTTATATCGTTAGGTTTGATTTTATTAATAGTTTTATCTAAATCTTGAACTTCTTGATGATTAAAAATTTCATCCTGCCAAAACAAGACTTTAGTACCTTTAACTTTAATATTGTCATTAGTTTTATCAAATAAAATTAAATGTTTAATTTCATTTATTCTGTTTGCCGCGAGAGAAATTCTAGATACAATGTCACCTCTAGAAGCAATAACCATTTTTGCATCAGAATGTTTTAAAATGTAATAATGATCGTCTTCTGTATTAGTAGTGTATGCAGGAACAACAATAGCTCCTATGGACATAATTGCAATATCAGCAATTACCCACTCAGGTCTATTTTCAGATGATATTAAGACCTTATCGCCTTTCCTAATGCCACAAGATTTCAGAAGGTTTACAAAACGTCTAATTTGGGATGCTGTCTCTTCCCAACTAATTCCTTCCCAAGAATTATTTTTCTTGGACCACATAAAGGGTTTTTGCTTAAATTTTTTTACCTGCTCAAAAAAAACTAATGGCAAGTTGTCAGACCTAATGAGATTTTTGTAATCTTCAAGCATAAAATATACCCCCAATATATTTTTAAATTTTAATTTTAATTGTTGTAATGTTCAAGAATTCTTTTTTTAAAATTCCCTCTGTCTAGTTTATTAGAAATTTAATATTATATATTAAGCAGCTTATGGAGAAAAAAATGCTAAATGATTTACCAAGCTGGAATCTTGACGATTTATATGTTTCAGAAAAGTCTGAGAAACTTTTATCAGACATTAATTTAATTAATTTGAATACCGAAAAATTTATTAAGCAATATAAAAATAAAGATTTAAATGTATTAAAGTATGAAGAATTATCTAACGCAATTAATTTATATGAAAATATATTTCAATTACTTGGAAGAATTTTGAGTCACTCATCATTATTATTCGCAACAAACATGAATAATAGTACTTTAGGTCAACATTATCAAAAAATGAGAGAATTATACTCTGAAATTTCATCTAAACTTATTTTTTTCGAACTTGATTTAATGAATTTAAAAGAAAAAAATATTAACGAGATAATTAAAGAAAATAAAATTCCTAAATGGAAACCCTGGCTTAGAAAAATATTTCTAAGAAAACCATATCAACTTTCAAATGAATTAGAACAATATATTGCTGAAAAAGGTGCTACCGGAAGAGGAGCTTGGGTAAGATTGTTTGATGAAACATCTGCCGATTTAAGATTTAATTTTAGAGAGAAAAAATTAACAGAAAATGAAATTTTAAATCTTCTTTCAGATAAAGATAAAACAATTCGTAAAGACGCTGGTAAATCATTATCAGAAACACTTAAAGATAATATAAGGTCTAGGTCATTAATATTTAATACTATCTCAAAAGATAAATTTATAGAGGATAAAAAAAGAGGATTTAAATTCCCTATATCATCTAGAAACCTAGACAATGATGTAGAAAATGAAGTTGTAGAAGCATTAGCTGATTCTGTTACCTCTAAATTTGGAGACTTAAGCCACAGATATTATAAAATTAAAGCTGAATGGTTTGAAGTTAAAAAATTAAATTGGTGGGATAGAAATGCTCCTTTACCAAAAAAAGCTGAAAAAATATGGGAATGGAATGATGCAAAAAATCTAGTTTTAGATAGTTTTAGTGAATTATCCCCAAAATTTTCAGAAATTGCAGAAATGTTTTTTGATAAAAATTGGATTGATGCAAGACTCAAGAATGACAAAGATTCAGGAGCATTTGCTCATCCAACAGTTCCAGATGTACATCCATATATTTTAATGAACTTTAATGGTAAACCAAGAGATGTCATGACTTTAGCTCATGAACTTGGTCATGGCGTTCATCAGTTTATGGCTAAAGATCAAGGCTATTTCTTATCTGATACACCACTTACTCTAGCTGAAACAGCTTCTGTATTTGGAGAAATGCTTGTTTTCAATAAACTATTATCCAAAACTAAAAACTATGAAGAAAAAAAATTTATGATTGCACAGAAAGTTGAAGATATGCTCAACACAGTTGTTAGACAAATTGCTTTTCATAATTTTGAAACAACTTTTCATAATGAAAGAAAAGATAATGAATTAACACCCGATGAAATTAGTGATATTTGGATGAAAACTCAAAAAGAGTCTTTAGGTGAAAGTATCAATTTAGATGATAGTTACAGACCTTTATGGGCATATATACCTCATTTTATTCATTCACCTTTTTATGTTTATGCATACGCATTTGGTGATTGTCTTGTGAACTCCCTTTGGCAAGTTTGGAAAAATGATAGTAATAACTTTATACAAAATTATGAACAATTATTAAAATCTGGGGGTACTTCCCATCACAAGGAAGCACTAGGAAACTTTGGTTTAGATGCTTCAAAACCCGAGTTCTGGAATAATGGTCTAAATACAATTTCAAAATTAATTGACGAATTACATAATGACTGAAAACTATACTGATAAATCCAAAACTATAAGCAAAATTAAAAGATATGCTAATGTTACTACTGCTGTTAGTGGCTTAGCTGCAAGATTAGCAGGAGAAAAATATCTAGGTTTAAAAATTGATAGAAAAAACCATGCTAAAGTATTAAAAGATGCGCTTGGAGGTCTGAAAGGTCCATTAATGAAAGTAGCTCAAATCTTATCTACTATTCCTGATGCCATCCCCTCAGAATATAGAGAAGAACTTTCTGAACTTCAAACAGATGCACCTTCTATGGGTTGGTTGTTTGTTAAAAGGAGGATGTCATCAGAGCTTGGAGCTGATTGGATAGACAAGTTTAAAGAATTTAGCAAAACCTCATCATTTGCTGCTTCTCTTGGACAAGTTCATAAAGCTAAATCTTTTAGAGATGAGCTGCTCGCTTGTAAATTACAATATCCTGATATGCAAAGTGTAATTGAAGCAGATTTGAGACAATTAAAATTAGCATTCTCAGTTTATCAAAGCTATGACTCAGCAATATCTACAAAATCTATTCATACTGAATTGAAAGAGAGATTATATGAAGAATTAGACTATATAAGGGAATTAGCAAATTTAAAACTATATCAAATTATTTTAAAAGATGAAAAGTCTATTAATGTTCCTAAAGTGTATGAAAACCTCTCTTCAAAACAACTTTTAACTATGGAATGGCTTGAAGGAGAGAAATTAACTGAATGGTTAAAAAAAGAACCTAGTCTTAAAGAAAGAAATAAAATTGCACTAAATATGTTTCGAGCATGGTACGTTCCTTTTTATTTTTTTGGAATAATTCATGGAGATCCTCATTTAGGAAATTATTCAATAAATAGTAAAAATGAAATTAATTTATTAGATTTTGGTAGTATAAGATTTTTTGCTCCAACTTTTGTCGAGGGAGTGATTCAACTCTATCAATCTTTAAAGAATAATAATAAAGACTTAGCCGTTGAAGCATACAAAAAATGGGGCTTTGAAAATTTAAATAATGAAATTATTGAGATTTTAAATTTATGGGCAAGGTTTATTTATGCTCCTCTTTTGAGTGATACGAGTAAACCAATAAGCCAACTAAGGGATAGTTCTGAAGGAAGAATAGTTGCTTCAAAAGTTCATGAAGAGCTTAAAAAAATTGGAGGGGTCGAACCTCCAAGAGAGTTTGTTCTTATGGATAGAGCAGCAGTTGGTCTCGGATCAGTATTCATGCGTTTAAATTCCGAAATTAACTGGCACAGAACTTTTGAGAATATTATTGAAGAGTTTAATGTAAAAAAATTAGAATTAAGACAAAAAAGTGTTGCAAAAAAAGTAGGTATAGATATTAACAATATTAAATAAACCTATTTTATGACACTACTTATTTACAAAAACATTGATTAACACATTTGAATGCCAAAAATGAAAATTGCAGTTCTAAAAGAAAGCAAGCCCTTCGAGGAGAGAGTTTCCTGTACACCAGAAACATCAAAGAAAATTTTAAATCTTGGATTAGATTTAAACATAGAAAATAGTGCTGGATTATCTTGTTCTTTTCTAGATGAAGAATATAAAAAGGCTGGAGCAAATATAGTTAAATCTCAAAAAGCTCTTCTTAAAGATGCAGATATTATTTTATCTGTCAGACGACCAGATTTTAACCTTCTTAAGCAAACCAAAAAAAATTGTGTTTTAATTTGCCAAATGGAACCAAACATAGATGAGTCTGAAATAAAAAAAATTGCTAAACTCAATATTTCTTGTTTTGCATTAGAATTTATTCCAAGAATCACTAGAGCTCAATCTATGGATGTTTTATCTAGTCAATCAAATCTTTCAGGTTATAGGGCTGTTATTGAGGCATCGCAAACATATGGTCGCGCTTTACCGATGATGATGACAGCTGCGGGGACAGTACCGCCAGCAAAAACGCTTGTAATGGGAGCTGGCGTTGCAGGCCTCCAAGCCATTGCTACTGCTAAGAGGCTAGGATCGATTGTTTTTGCAACAGATGTTAGACCTGCAGCAAAAGAACAAGTTGAGTCTTTAGGAGGAAAATTTTTAGCTGTTGAAGATGAGGAGTTTCGTGAGGCTGAGTCCTCTGGTGGTTATGCTAAACAAATGAGTGCTGGTTATTTAAAAAAACAAGCTGCCCTTGTTTCTGAAACAATAAAAAATCAAGATATAGTTATTACCACCGCACTGATTCCAGGTAAACCTGCACCAAAGTTAGTTTCTTCAAAAATGGTTGAATCTATGAAATCTGGTTCAGTAATAGTTGACTTGGCTGCTGTTTCTGGAGGGAATTGTGAACTTACTGTAAAAGATAAAATTGTTGATAAGAACGGAGTTAAGATTATTGGATATTCAAATTTTCCTAGTAGATTAGCGAGTGATTCAAGTCGTCTTTATTCAAGAAATATATTTTCATTTCTTGAAAATCTTTTCGACAAAGAGAATTCAAAAGTAAATTTCAACTTAGATGATGAAATAATTAAAGACACTCTTCTAACCCATAATGGTAAAGTTCTAAGATAAAAAAAGATTAAAGGTGGTAATTTATGACAACAGAAGTCACTTCAAACATTAATAGCGCTGAAAATTTAGTTCATGGATCAGTTGACCCAGTGATTTTTGGGATAACTGTTTTAGTTTTATCATGCATAATAGGTTATTATGTGGTCTGGTCTGTTACTCCTGCGCTTCACTCACCGTTAATGGGAGTTACCAATGCAATTTCAAGTGTTATTATTGTTGGAGCAATTCTAGCTGTTGGTCCTATGGAAGGTTTTTTTGCGTCATTAATGGGTTTTTTAGCTATTGTATTAGCTTCGATTAATATTTTTGGAGGTTTTATTGTTACTCAGCGAATGTTGAGTATGTTTAAACGGAAAAACAAGACTGAGGCTAAAAAATGATCTCTACTTTGACATCTTTACTATATTTAATTTCAGCTGTTCTTTTCATAATGGCATTGCGAGGGTTATCCCATCCTGAAACAGCCCGAAGAGGAAATTTATATGGAATGATAGGGATGACAATAGCTATTTTAACTTCATTGTCTTTAGTAAAAGCCATTTCTTTACCTATAATTTTTCTAGGAATAATCGTTGGAGGAACTATAGGTGCTTTTATTGCCAGAAGAATAGACATGACAGCACTTCCACAATTAGTAGCTGCGTTTCATAGCCTAGTTGGTTTAGCTGCAACTTTTGTAGCTACAGCAGCCTTCTATAATCCTTCCGCATATGGAATAGGTTCTATAGGAAATATTGCATCTGGCTCCTTACTTGAATTAGGACTAGGATTAGCTATCGGGGCAATAACTTTTACTGGATCAATAATTGCTTTTGGCAAATTACAGGGGCTTATATCTGGTCAACCTCTGGTGTTTCCCTATCAACATTTAATTAATGCAGTATTAGGAGCAACCCTTTTTCTTTTAATAATTATAATGATCTTTACTAACTCTTACAGTGCATTTTGGGGCATCTTTTTAATTTCACTTTTAATTGGTGTTCTTATTATTATTCCAATTGGTGGAGCAGATATGCCAGTAGTTGTTTCAATGCTTAATTCTTATTCTGGCTGGGCTGCATGTGGAATTGGATTTACACTTGGAAACCCATTATTGATTATTACAGGCGCACTTGTAGGAGCAAGTGGAGCTATTCTATCTTATATAATGTGCAAAGGTATGAATAGATCTTTTTTTAGTGTTATATTAGGTGGATTTGGAGGAGAAACTACAGAAGATGGTTCAAAAAAAGATCAATCAGATAGAATGGTTAAAAAAGGTTCTGCTGATGATGCAAGTTTCATAATGACCAATGCTTCAACAGTAATTATTGTTCCAGGATATGGAATGGCTGTTGCCCAGGCGCAACATGCACTCAGAGAAATGAGTGATATTTTAAAGTCAAATGGAATATCAGTTAAATATGCTATTCATCCTGTCGCTGGAAGAATGCCAGGACATATGAATGTTTTGTTAGCTGAGGCCAATGTTCCATATGACGAAGTTTTTGAATTAGAGGAGATTAACAGGGATTTTTCGCAAGCTGAGGTAGCTTTTGTTATTGGAGCTAATGATGTAACTAATCCATCAGCAAAAACTGATAAAACATCTCCAATATATGGCATGCCTATTTTAGATGTTGAAAACGCAGGAACTGTTTTATTTATAAAAAGATCTATGGCTTCTGGTTACGCAGGTGTACAGAATGAGCTGTTTTTTAGGGATAATACAATGATGCTTTTTGGAGATGCTAAAAAAGTTTGTGAAGAGATAATTCAATCCTTAAATCAGTAACCTTCTCTTTCATATCTTTTTCGCATTAATTTACGAACTCTTCGAGTGGACTCAGCAATTTCTCTTGCTTTTTTTTCTGAAGGCTTCTCATAAGATCTTCTATTTTTCATTTCTCTGAAAACGCCCTCTCTTTGCATTTTTTTCTTGAGTATTCTTAATGCTTGATCAACGTTGTTGTCTTTTACCTTAACTAACACTTACTAAACAATCTCCTTTTAAATAATTTTGTTATAGGTGGCTGTTACTATCATACTAAAAATATTTAATCAAACTTATTTATTATTTATTTCAAATTTTTATTTATTGAAAAAAAATTATAAATCCGTATATAAATACCTAATTCTTAATGTTGTGATATATGAAAATAGAAAACCAAGATATTAAAGATAAAATAGTTGAAGACTGTTTAGAAGATGTTGTTTTTGAAGGGTGGAATGAAAATACAATAAAAAATTCATTCAAAAAAAATGATATCAATAATGAAATGTTTTATGATTATTTTCCTCGTGGGGTTGAAGATGTAATCCTTCATTTTATTAACCTTTCTGACAGAAAAATGGTTAAAACTTATAATGAACTAAAAGTAAAACCAAAAAAAACTCCTGAAAAAATTAAAACTATGCTTTTAATTAGGTTTAGACAACATAATAGTCACAAGGAGTGTATAAGAAGAGCTTCTAGAATGCTTATTTTGAATCAAAACATTTTCTTATCTTCTAAATCATTGTATTCCACAATTGATTTAATTTGGCGTACTTGTGAAGACAACTCAACTGATTTTTCTTTTTACACAAAAAGGGTATCACTATCTATGTTATATATTAGTGTTTTTATTTCATGGTTAAATGATTATGAAAATAATTTGGATGAAACTGAAAATTTTATTGATCGTAGATTAGCAGATGTTGCTTTTTTTGGAAAATATTCTTCATCTTTTAAAAATAACTTAAATAATGTTTTTAGCAATTTTCAAAATTTTGGTTTTAATAACAGCAAATATTAATTTATAATATTTTTTATGCCAATAAAAATACCTAATGATCTTCCAGCATTAAAACAATTAGAGAAAGAAAAGGTTAACTTAATTATTAATGAAACTGCTGTTCAGCAGGACATTAGACCAATGAAAATTATTCTACTGAATTTAATGCCCACAAAAAGAAAAACTGAGGTTCAATTTGCAAGACTTCTAGGGAATAGCCCACTTCAGGTTGAATTAACTTTAATGACAACTGAAACTTATCAAGCAAAAAATGAAGAAAAAAGTTATTTGGAAAAGTTTTATATTACCTTAAAAGATATTAGGAATCAATTTTATGATGCATTAATTATTACTGGAGCTCCTATTGAAACTATTCCTTTTGAAGGAGTAGCTTATTGGCGGGAATTACAAGAAATTATTTTTTGGTCAAAGACACATGTTTTTCAAAGATTAGGAGTATGTTGGGGAGCTCAAGCCCTTATGTATGAATTATATGGAATACAAAAGTACCAACTTGAAAAAAAATTATTTGGTATTTTCCCCCATGATATAAAACCTGCAGGTATTAGATTAATGCAAGGATTTTCAAATAATTTTCCTATGCCTGTCTCAAGATATACAAAAACTAAAAAAGAAGATGTTTTAGATATTGATGATTTAAGCATACTTGCTGAGTCAGAAGTTTCTGGATTAGGTATGGTATGTGACAATAAAAAAGGAAATGTGTATATATTAAATCATTTAGAATATGACTCTGATACATTAAAAAATGAATATTTAAGAGATTTAAATGATATTACATCTTCAAGAGTCCCAGCAAATTACTTTCCAGAAAACAACCCATCTAATGAACCAGAAAATTTTTGGAGACCTTTCGCATTTTTATTATTTTCAAATTGGATAAACCAACTTTATCAAAAAACACCATATGATCTATCTTCACTATTAAAGAATTAAATTAATATCAACTAATTTTGATAAATTTAAAAAATTTTATGCAATTATATTGGGTAGAAGCTGAGATTTTATATTAGTAATTTCATCTTTAATAACTAGTTTTCTTTTTTTTAATTTTTGAATTTTGATTTGGTCATAATATAAATTTTGATCTAATTTATCAATATGATGATTTAAATTTTCATGTTCAGACATTAATTCATTAAGTTTTTCTGTTAATTCACTAGTTTCTTTATTCATAGTTGAGGTATTTCATTAGATAAAATTGATTGACTTTCACTCATGTTAGGGTCTCCACCTGCTTTTATAATAGCTTTAGATAAATCTTCTTGATTACATAATTCTAAAAGCACAGGGTTTTTTGCATTTATATTATTAATATTCGAATGTGATCTATCTCTTATTTTTAATATTGTATTTTTTGTTGTTCCAATCAATTTAACTATTTGATTGTCTTTTAATTCTGGATGAAACTTAATAAGCCATGCTATTCCATTTGGTTTATCACCTCTTTTCGATAATGGAATATATTTTGGTCCTTTTGTATTCGATTTAGGTTCTGGCAGATTTGATTTTAAAAATTGTAGCTTTCTTTCATGGTCGTTCTCACATTTTTCTAGCTCTTCTCTTGATATTTGTGAATTATTAATAGGATCAAAACCAACTATTCCTGCCCCTACTTCACCATCTGCAATAGCTTGAATTTCAAGTATATGTAAATTACAAAACTCAGCGATTTGATTAAAACTTAATGCTGTATTATCTATTAGCCAAACTGCTGTAGCTTTTGGCATTAATGGTTTGTGCATGTTAAAACTCCAAATATTTGAAATGAAATTATACTTAATTTTTAATTATAAGCAAATAAGTATATATTTAAATTAAATAGGAGAATTAAATGGAAGATTTTGATGAACTAAAACCCATAAAAAATCAAAATGATTTTAATAGATGGAACTTATTGGATTTAGAACAATATATTTTAAATTTGAAAAATGAAATTTTAAAAGTTGAAAAAGTTATAGATATTAAGAAAAAAACTTCTAGCGTTGCCTCTAATTTATTTAGAAATTAGTTATAGGTATAAATGTTAAATTGTTCGTATGTTTTTCCCTTTTCAGAAATATAGTTTTCTAGGTAATCAAATGGAACAAAAAAAACAGATAAGTTTGATGTTTCAAATAAGAATTTAGAATTGTCTATAAAATTTTTATCATCAATTTCTGAAGACTTAATTGATATAATTCTTTTTTTAATTTTATTCCGATGGAAAATTCTGGCATTTACCTCTTGACCAATGAAACAACCCTTTGAAAATGAAATATTTTTTGTCTTATCCATCCAAAAATCTAATGGAAGGGATACTCCTCTAGGAATTTCTATTGGACCTTCAAAAACACACAATTTCATTCTTAATTCTTGATATTCTTCAATTAAGTTTTCGTCATAAGAATAGTTAGAACTATCTAATAATCTTGATGGTAAATTTTTGTGACGTAAATCAATTAAGCTTTTTTTATAACCCTTTGGGCAAATAAAAACTTTTTTATTATCTTTAGTAACATTCACTTCACTTCTTAATTTATAGACATTTAACTTTGCTATAAGTTCATCAACTTCATCTGAGAAACAATCAATTAAGTAAGTTGTGTCATTATAATAACTATTTTGTGAAATCATAAAGTCAAATAGAATTCTACCTTGAGGCGTAAGAATACAGGAGCCCACTGATTTCGAAGAACTAATTATATTTAAATCAGCTGTAACTATTGATTGTAGGAAATTAAAGCTA
>MDTB01229319.1_pt1 | contig 11192 bp, 10 predicted proteins | sample 811161 | NCBI WGS metagenome assembly MDTB01 (sample SAMN05326650, study PRJNA326480) | marine metagenome | isolation source: seawater | place: Mediterranean Sea | collected 2009
ACACTATATATGGATTTCAAGATATTAAAGATGACGAAATAATAGGATTAAAATCAACATCAATTAAATTTAAATCAAAACCAAGTATTTTTCTCATTATATGTTATTCAACCTTTTTAACTTCTCTAATATTAATTGGTATCTTAAGTAATATGAATAATTTATATTTTTTATTTTTAATTTTAATTTTTTTTCACCTATTCTTTTTACAATTAATGAAACTCAAGATTAATGAGCCATTAAGGTGTTTGGAAATTTTTAAATCTAATAACTTATTAGGAATATTAGTTTTCACTGCTCTTGTTTTAGGAAAATTTTAAAGATTATGAACAATTTAGAAATTTTAAAAAGACTTTATAAAGATTACACAAAAAGATATATTAAAAAAATTCTTTTATCAGTTTTTTTTACTTTAGTACTTGCTGGAAGTACATCTGCAGTAGCCTACCTTTTAGATCCTGCAATAAAACAACTTTTTATAGAACAAAATAAAACTTATATTTATTTAATTCCAGGATGTATTGTTTTAGCTTTTGCTATGAAAGGCTTATCTTTGTATTTAGCGAAAATAATAATGATAGGTGTTTCTGAAGAAGTTAAAAAAGATGTTCAAATGGATATGTTTAATTCATTGCTTAAAGCTGACACAGAATTAGTTGATAATAAACATTCTGGTAAATTTATTGGTAACTTAACTAATGATGTGGCTATGATTACTGCTTTAGTAAGTACCGCTATTCTCAATTTATTTAAAGACTCTTTAACTTTAATTGGTCTATTGGGTGTAATGTTATATCAAAATTGGAAATTGTCACTCATAGCAATTATAATGATTCCATTAGCAAGTATAGTTGCAAGAACTCTTGGTAAAAGAATAAGCAAAGAGGCAATGAAGCAAATGAATTTTACTGGTCTACTAACTTCATATTTAATTGAAGTATTTAAAAATCATAGATTAATGAAAATTTTTCAAAAAGAAGAATATGAAAAAAAAAGGGCTAATACTTTCATTGAGTCTTTAAAAGAAACACAAAAAAAAATGATTATTGTAGGGGTTCGAGCATCACCTGTAATGGAATTTTTGACAGGAATCATGATTGCTTTTTTAATATTTATCTCAGCAAAACTAATTTCGAATAACGAACTAGAAGTTAGTCAGTTCTTCTCTTTCTTAGCTGCTATGATGCTTGCATATCAACCTGTAAGATCATTAGCGACTTTAAATATTACAATACATCAAGGTCTTGCAGGAGCTAGAAGGGTGTTGCCAGTAATAGATGATAAGCAAAAAATTCAAGATAAGGAAAATTCAAAAAATTTGGAAATAAGAAATGGTCAAATAATTTTTGAAAATATAGATTTCAATTATAACATTAATGAACAACAAATTTTAAATTCAATTAACCTAAATATTCCTGGAAAAAAAATGACAGCATTAGTTGGTCATAGTGGTGCTGGAAAATCAACAATTTTAAATTTAATACCAAGATTTTATGATCCTCATAATGGTAATATAACAATTGATGGTCAATCAATTTATGACTCAAAACTTAATTCTTTGAGAAAAAATATCTCTTTAGTAAGTCAAGAAACTACTTTGTTTGATGACTCAATAAAAAACAATATTGCTTATGCAAATTTAGATGCTTCTAATAAGGAAATAGAAGAGGCTGCTAAGTTTTCATTTGCAGACGAATTTATAAATAAACTACCTAAAAAATATGAAACTTTAATTGGTGAAAATGGTATTAGACTTTCAGGTGGAGAAAAACAAAGAATTTCTATAGCCCGTGCAATACTTAAGAAGAGCCCAATAATTTTATTAGATGAGGCCACTTCATCTCTAGATGCTGAAACTGAAAATAAAATTCAAACAGCTATAAGTTTTTTAACAAAAGGTAGAACAACAATTGTAATTGCTCATAGACTTTCTACAATCCTAAATTCTGATAAAATTTATGTTATTGATAAAGGTCAAATAATTGGTGAAGGAAAACACGACGAATTATTAAAAACTTCAAATGTTTATAAAAACTTTTATGATAAACAAATAAGAAAAGCATAATGTTGTTTTTTTATAGGACATTAATAAATATAATTTTTTTTGTATCCCCCATTATAATAATTTATAGACTAATTCGAAAGAAAGAAGATATTAAAAGATTTAAAGAAAAATTTTGTTTTTTTTCAGAAAAAAATCTCAAAGGAAATTTAATATGGTTTCACGGAGCAAGTGTAGGTGAACTACAGAGTATAGTTCCCCTTATAGAAAAGTTAGAAAGAAATAAAAAGATTAAAAAAATTTTAGTTACTTCAAATACCCTTAGCTCTTCAAAAGTTTTAAGGAAACTTAATTTTAAAAAAGTAATTCACCAGTTTTTTCCTATTGATACAAATTTTCACTCTAAAAAATTTTTAAGTTATTGGAAACCATCTTGTGCTTTTTTTATTGACTCTGAAATATGGCCAAACATGTATTTAAATTTAAAAAAAAATAAAATACCTACTACTCTTATTAATGGAAGAATTACAAAAAAAAGTTTTAAAAGATGGAAACTTTTTCCTAGTTTTTCAAAAAAAATTTTTAATACTTTAGATCTCTGCTTGTCCTCGAGTGAAAAATCAAAAAAATATTTGTTAGAATTAGGAGCTGTAAAAGTAAAATTTTTGGGAAATCTAAAATTTGCTCAATCTGAAAATGAAAAAATAACTGTACCAAATAACTTAAAAAAATTTTTTTCATCTAAAAAAGTTTGGTGTGCATCTAGTACCCACAATACGGAAGAAAAATTTTGTGGTTTAGTTCATAATGAATTAAAGAAAAAGTATAAAAATTTACTTACAATAATTATTCCTCGCCATATAGATAGAGTAGATGAAATTAAAGATGAAATGCATAAACTTAATCTAAAGTTTCACACACACGAGTCAAATAAAGAGATTAAAGATAATACTGATATATATATTGTAGACACTTACGGTAAAACTAAAACATTTTATAATTTATGTAAAAATGTTCTTCTTGGTGGCTCATTAATAAAGCATGGGGGTCAAAACCCCTTGGAAGCAACTAGATACGGTTGTAATATTTTGCATGGTCCTAACATTGAAAATTTCTCTGAAATTTATAATTACTTGAAAAAAAATAAGATTTCACAAAAAATTAATAGTCAAAAAAAATTGGTTAATACACTTAGTAAATTATTGAAAAAAAAACCAAATTCAAAGAGGACTCAACATAGGTTAAAATTAATTGGTCAAAAAATTTTAAACTCAACTTTAAAAGAGATTAAACTATAAACACTTAATGAATTTTAAAAAACCAAAATTTTGGGATTTCAAGAAAATATCTATTTGGGCTATTATTCTATTTCCATTAAATATTATTTATCAATTTATCTTTAAAGTAATTAAAATTTTTAAGCCTATAAAAAAATTTCCAATTCCCATTATATGTGTGGGAAATATTTATTTAGGAGGAACAGGAAAAACCCCACTGGCGAGGGAAATTTTTAACATCACTAAATCTCTAAATAAAAATCCAGCATTTATAAAAAAACCATATGCTTATTTAAATGACGAAATTAAAATGTTGGAAAAAACTGGAAAAATATTTACATCAAAAAACAGAGCGGTGAGTATATCTTTATCTATAAGTAATAATCACGACGTTGCAATTTTAGACGATGGTTTTCAAGATTTTTCAATAAAACCAGATTTTTCAATTTTATGCTTTAACTCAAAACAACTCATAGGTAATGGCTTTGTAATTCCATCAGGGCCTTTGAGAGAAAGCTTTTCATCAATAAAAAGAGCAGATTGTATATTTATTAATGGTGATAAAAATCTAGAATTTGAGAATAAATTAAAAAAAATAAATATTGATGTAAAAATATTTTATTCAAAATATAAAATTAAGAATATAAAAAAATTTCAAAATAAAGAGGTTGTTGCTTTTGCAGGAATTGGAAATCCACAAAATTTTTTTGATTTATTAAAAGAAAATAATATTTTTATAAAAAAAACATTTTCATTCCCAGATCATCACAATTATTCTGAAAATGATTATAATAAGCTTATAAAAGAAAAGCGAGATATATTGCTTATTACTACAGAAAAGGATTATTCTAGATTACACGAGGGGAAGAAAAAAAATTTTGATTATGCTGAAGTTGATTTAGAAATTGAAAATAAAAATGAATTTATTAATTTAATAAAAGAAAATATATGAAAATAATTAAATATTTTTTTGAGTTTTTATTTATTATAACTTTTTTTTTTATTTTTAAAATTATTGGTTATAAAAATGCATCAAATTTTGGTGAGTTCTTAGGAAAAAAAGTAGGTCCTTTTTTTAGATCAAAATTAAAAATTCAAGAAAATTTAAAAAATTCAAATATTTGTAATTCAGAAAAAGATAGAGAAATTCTTATAAAGAATATGTGGGGCAACTATGGAAGAATATTATCAGAGTACATTTTCTTAAAAGAATTTAGAAAAAATAATTTGAGTAAATTCTGTAAAATTGAAGGTTCTGAAATTTTAGATGAAATCAAAAAAAATAATGAGCAAGCTGTATTTATATCTGGTCATTTTAATAATTTTGAATTGATGGCAATGGAAATAGAAAAAGCAGGTATAAATTTATGTGCAATCTATAGGCCTCTTAACAATCCCTTTTTAAATATAATTATGGAAAAAATAAGAAAAAGTCATATTTGTAAAAATCAGATTAAAAAAGGTAAAAGTGGAACAAGAAATTTAATTAATTTTTTCAAAAAGAAATTTTCAGTAGCGCTAATGATTGACCAAAGAGTGAGCGAAGGTGAGTCAATAGATTTTTTTAATAAACCGGCAAAAACAACTACAATACCAGCTCAATTAGTAAAAAAATATGGATGTAAAATAGTCCCTGTTTATATTGAAAGAATAAATAAACATAATTTCAAAATTAATTTCCAAAAACCTTTAAAATTTGACAACAAATTCTCTGTTAGAGAAATATCTCTTGAGCTAAATAAAATTTTAGAAAAAATGATTTTAAATAATCCTGAGCAATGGATTTGGACACATGATAGATGGAAATAATTTATTCCTTATTATCTCTCTTTTGTGAAGCCTCAATATAAGAAAAATAAGCCTCCTGCAAATCAACATTCCAATAGGTTAAATTTTCAAGCGGAATTTTTTTTCCTGATATTGCACAAATTACATGATCTCCTTCTTTAAGAACTTGATAATTATTTGGCAAATATTTTATTTTAGCTAATTTTTTAAACATTTTTAGTTTATATAGTAATATATGAAAGTTGGAGTAATAGGAAGCGGTGGAAGAGAACATGCCATTTGTTGTTCTTTAAATAATTCAGATAATGTGAGTAAAATTTACTGTATTCCAGGAAATGCTGGAACAAATTTAATCGCTGAGAATATAAATATTAATTTAAATGATTTCCAAAAAATAAAAGATTTTATTTTAAAAAATAAAATTGATTTAGTTATAATTGGTCCTGAAAAACCACTGGTAGAAGGTTTGGCTGATTTTCTAGAGGGTTATAATATAAAAGTTTTTGGACCAAGTAAGTTAGCTTCACAGCTTGAGGGTTCAAAAATATTTACCAAAAAATTATGTGAAAAATACAAAATTCCAACTGCAAAATTTGGTATTTTTGAAAATTTGAATGAAGCAGAAAAATTTATCAATAATTGTACTTTTCCTTTAGTTGTAAAAGCGGATGGATTAGCTGCTGGAAAGGGTGTTTATATTTGTGAAAATCTTGAACAATCTGTTTCAGCAGTAAAGGAAATATTTAATGGTAAATTTGGTGAAGCAAAACAAATTTTAATTGAAGAATTTCTTAAAGGAGAAGAAATGAGTTTTTTTATAATTTCTGACGGAAAAACTTTCAAAACTTTTGGAACTGCACAAGATCACAAAAGAGTTTTTGAAGGTGATAAAGGGAAAAATACTGGTGGGATGGGAGCATATTCTCCATCGAGACTTGAAAGTCCCTCATTAAATAAAAAGATCATAAGTAAAATTATACAACCTACTCTTAATGGTCTAAAAAATTTGGACACTAATTTTGTTGGTTTTTTATATGCAGGCCTTATGGTGGTAGATGGGGAACCATATTTAATTGAATATAATGTAAGAATGGGTGATCCTGAATGCCAAACAATTTTACCAAAACTAAAGACAGATTTTTTTAAAATTATCAATGCCTGTATTAATAAAACTCTAGACAAAATTAATTTTGAGTGGAAAAAAGAAAAAAGTATATGCGTGGTTCTTTGTTCAGAAGGTTATCCTGACAGTTATGAGAACAACGTAGAAATCAAAAATTTAGATAAAATGACTCTCAATAAAGATGAATTCATTTTTCATGCAGGTACAAAAAATGATTCATCAAGAATTTGTTCTAACGGAGGAAGAGTTTTAAATTTTGTAGTTTTGTCTAAAGAATTTAGAGAAAGTAGAGATAAAGCTATAAAATTAATAAATCAATTAAATTGGTCTAATGGTTTTTTTAGAAGAGACATCGGTTTCAGAGTTATTAATAAATGAGAATTATTGGTGGAAATCTCAAAGGGAAGAAAATTCTTATACCAAAAGATGATAAAACAAGACCTTTACGTGATCTTGTTAAAGAATCAATTTTTAATTTAATTTTGCACTCAAATAAATTTAATTGTTCTATAAATGACTCAAATATTTTAGATTTATTCTCTGGCACAGGTTCCTTCGGTCTAGAATGTATATCTAGAAATTCTAAGATGATAACTTTCTTTGAAAACCACAATGAAGCTTTATATGTACTTAAAAAGAATATTAATTCATTGAATGTTGAGAATAAATGCCGAATTATTGAGGAAGATTGTTTTGAATTTTTTAAAACCAATAAGCCATTAAAAGAAAAGTTTGATATTATTTTTATAGATCCTCCTTATAGGGAAATAAGGATAAATTTTTTAATTAATCTAATTTTAGAAAAAAAAATTTTGAAGAATAATGGAATTTTAATTATACACAGACATAAAAAAGATAATGTAAATATTAGTGATAAACTTAAAATTTTGGACCAGAGAATTTATGGTATTTCAAAAATAGTTATCGGTAATTAGTTTTTTTTAAAAATTTTTTAGTTTCAGTTTTAATCAGTTCTACAGCTGGTTGATCATATGGATTTACATTTAGCGCTTTTCCCAGCAGAATTGTTTCTAGTATAAAAAAAATAAATAATTCACCTAATGCTTCTTCATTTCTTCTTTTTATTAAAAAGCTTCTAAAAGGTATTTTCTTTAATCTAAATACTTTTTCCGTAGCATTAAACTGCAACTGCTTAATGTTATTTAAACTTTTTTTTTTTAAGAATATATGAGATTTAAGTAAATTTTTAGAATTAATTTTTTCAGAAAAATTATTTTTTATATTAAAAAAAGTATAAAAATTACTTTTAAAACCATCAAGATATAACTGCATTAAACTATGATTGTCTTTTGGCATATTTGAAATAATTGGAAGAATACCCTTACTTTTTTTTCCTAAACTCTCAGCAATTAATTGTTGATACCAATAAAATATATCAGAAGAATTTTCGTCATAATTTAATATTATAGAATTATATTTTTTTCTTTTAATCAAATAGAGTGTATTCGAGACATTTTGAATTAGACTATTAACAAATTTTTTATTTTTTATTAAAGAATTAAATCTTCTAAATTTATTAACGTTTAAACCCATTAATTGTGCAGGCAACATGCCAACTTCTGATAATACTGAATATCTTCCTCCAATAAAATTATTATGATGAATCACTTCGAATTTAAGTTTTTCTGCTAAAGTTGACAGATAGCTTTCTCTGTTTTCTGTAATTGAAATATTTTTATCACTTTTATTTATTAAAACATTGGCGTTCGAAATGGTTTCTAAAGTATTTCCAGATTTTGAAATAATTAAATTCATCCGGTTTTTTTTATTTTTTTTATTTAATTTTAAAAACTCAAAATCATCTTTAAAAATAAATTTTTTTTTTATTTTTTCTTTTAAAAAGGAATATATTGAACGAGAACCTAAAATAGAACCTCCCATTCCAATTAATATTACTTCATTAAATTTATTTAACTTTTTAATCTCTTTTTTCGTGTAAGTATCAACATAAGAGCTTTTAAGAGACTCAATTATTTCATTTTCTTCTTTTAGTAATTTTTTAAATAAACCTAAAATTTTTTTATTTAAATATTTAATTCTAAAATTACTGAAACTAATATTTTTTGTTAACATTTAATTTACTTAATTTTCTCTAAAACAGACTTTTCTAAAGAAGTTGGATTTGAATTTTTTACAGGTACATCCATTTCAAGTTTTTCATCACCAAGGGTAATTTTAATTTTTTCATTCTCCTTAGTATTTTTATCAATATTTTCTTCATCTGGTAAAGGAAGATCACCATAATTTGGTGGCAAAACTAAGGGACTTTTTTTTTCTACTAAAAATTCATCTGCACTAGGCTTTTTTTTTAAGGTTAATGCATCTTGAGCTCCCTGACATGCATTTAAAGAAAAAAATATTATTAGTGCATATAAAAAATTTCTCATATTTTTTTGTTTTTTAAAAATAATTCATTATATATTAATATGATTACTCCGATTGTAATGAATATATCAGCTACATTAAATATAAACCAATGAAAAGTTTTTATATGAAAGTCTATAAAATCCGGAACTGCTGAGTAAAACAATCTATCAAAAATATTGCCTAAAGATCCGCTAAATATCATCATAAACGCAAGTCTTTCCAATCTTTTGCTTTTCAGAATCATCCAAAAAATAACTAGTGTTACTGCAATAATCAAAATAGTTAAAATATTGTAGTAAGTTTTCTCGCTAAAAGAAAATAATCCAAAAGCAATTCCCTCGTTCCAAATTAAATTTATATTTAAAAATTTAGATGTGAACAAACTAGAAGATAAATTTGTTTCGCTTTTAAAAATAACGTAAAATTTTGATATTCTATCTAATAAAAAAATTGTTATTATTATAATAAGATTAATGATGTAATTTTTTTTTAGATAATCTGGCATTTTGGATGTCTCTCACAAGGATCAAGCTTTATTTTCCAACAAACTTTACATTTTTGTCCAGATGCTTTTTGAGTTGAAACCCTTATATCTGACTGATCATCAAAACTAATATTCACTTTAGAAGTTATACACAGCTCTGATAAATCTACTCCTTCAACAATCTGCTTTAATTTATTGTTAATTTTAACATTTAACTCTGCCTCTAGACTTGATCCAATCTCTTTACTTGCTCTTTTTTCCTCTATGCTAATGTTGCAAATATCCCTAATCTTAATTAATTCAGACCATTTTTCAGCAATCTTTTTATTTTCAAATTTTTTTGGAAAATTTATAAAATTTTCTAAATGAATACTTTTATTTTTTTTTGATACCAATTGATAAATTTCTTCAGTAGTAAAAGAAAGTATTGGAGCAAACCATTTTAATAGTGAATTTAATAATATATTTAATACTGTAATACAAGATTGTCTCTTAGCAGAGTCAATAGGATCACAGTATAAGGCATCTTTTCTTATATCAAAATAAAATGCTGACAAGTCTACGGTACAGAAATTTAATAATTCTTTATAAAGATTATGAAAATCATAAATTTTAAAATAATTAATAAATTTATTATTCAAAGAAAATACTTTATGCAGCATAAATTGCTCAAGTTCAGGTAAATTTTCTATATTCAATTTTTCAAAACTGTTATCTTGAAATTTATCATTTAGATTACCCAACAAATATCTAAAAGTATTTCTTATTTTACGATAAGACTCTGAATGTTGATCTAAGATTGAATAATCTATTCTCAAATCCTCCGCATAATTAGAAGAAGCTACCCAGATTCTTAAAATATCTGCACCATATTTTTTTAAAATATCTTCTGGAGCTATTACATTTCCTAAAGATTTTGACATTTTAAGCCCTTTGCCATCAACAACAAAACCATGAGATAATATAGTCTCAAATGGAGCTTTACCTCTTGTTCCACATGACTCTAACAAAGATGAATGAAACCATCCTCTGTGTTGATCTGAGCCCTCTAAATACATTGAAGCTGGCCATTTAAGATCTTCTCTTTTTTCTAACACAAAGGAATGAGTAGAACCACTATCAAACCACACCTCTACAATATCGCTAAGTTTATCAAAATCCTCTGCTTTATACTTTTTTCCCAAAAATTTTTGCGGGTCATCTGAAAACCAGCAATCTGATCCCTCTTTTTCATAAATTTTTGCAATATTTTCGAATAATTCATCATCTACTAAAATCTCTTTGGTTTTTTTATTTATGAAAATTGGTAAAGGGACTCCCCATACTCTTTGACGTGAGACACACCAATCTGGTCTAGTTTCAATCATTGATTTTAATCTTTCTTTTCCTTTACTTGGATAAAAAGTTGTTTCATCAATTGCTTTCAAAGCTTTATTTCTAAGTTCATGACTTTCCATAGAAATAAACCATTGGGGAGTCGCTCTATGAACCAAGGGTGCTTTTGATCTCCAAGAATGAGGATAAGAATGAACAAGTTCACCATTTTTCAATAATTTTTTTTGTTTTTTTAATTTTTCTATTACAATTGGGTTTGCCTTAAAAATATGTATTCCCTCAAAAGAAGATACAATGTTTGTATATTTACCATCTCCATCAACTGTTTCGATTGCCTTAATCCCATTATTTAAACAAAGATTAAAATCGTCTGGTCCATGACTTGGTGCACAATGAACAATGCCCGTACCCTGCTCTGTTGTAACAAAACGTGCCTCTAGCATTGGAACGTCATAATCATATCCCAAATCTAAAAAAGGATGATTGCAAATGGTATCTTTAAAATCTTTACCTTTAAATCTTTTTAAATTTTTGTAATTTTTTATATCGCAATCTTTAATTGTTGATTCTAATAAAGCCTCTGCTAAAACAATTTTTTTATTCTTAAAATCTCCATCATCATTTATTTCAATTAATAGATAATCTAAACTTTCGTTGTAAGCTAAAGATTTATTTGCAGGTATTGTCCAAGGGGTTGTAGTCCAAATAATAATACTACTGTTATCAAGTTCTTTTATATTTGAGGATTTAACTGGAAAAGATACATAAATTGTATCAGATTTATGATCTTGATAT
>MDTB01008858.1_pt1 | contig 11191 bp, 10 predicted proteins | sample 811161 | NCBI WGS metagenome assembly MDTB01 (sample SAMN05326650, study PRJNA326480) | marine metagenome | isolation source: seawater | place: Mediterranean Sea | collected 2009
TAAGTAATCAAACCAAAAATTAATTGAATAATACGATTGAAAATAAAATCGTATTATTTAAAATAAAATATGTTCATAACATATATATGTCTATAGCTACTTTAAAAAGAAAAACGCAAACTAAATACAATAATATGAGTGTAAATACGGGTACTGGATTTTCTTTAAATGGTACAACTCGTAATCAAGGATACATTGGACAAACGTCGTTATCTCGTACTTTAGTAAGAACCCTTCGAAATGGTACAGCTGTAAGAGGTCATGGTGGATGTTGTACAGATGCAAGCAAGGCACCAGTTCTACAAGCAGAATTTACTAATTTAGAGGACAACAGTGTTGTAAAAAAATCATCCTTGAATACTATGGGTATGTTAAAAAGAAGATATAACAATAAAAAATATAATTTTGTAAAACCAGATAGTAATAATAATATTAATAGTTCTCAATATCATACGGATAAAAAGAAAAAGGATTGCATTCGTTGTACTGAAAGTACGATTGATACAAATACAACTATTTCTTGTTGTAAAGAATGTAGTCCTAACGAGAACAATGTAACCAAACCTATTGAAACATATATGCATATTTCAGGAAGTCAATATGTAGAAGACATAAATAAAAAGTGTCTTGAAAATGATATTATTTTTGTGCCAACCACGAATAAAAGAGCGCCTTTTGCTGGATTTAATTAAAAAATTGATAATATAATAAATAATTATTTCATTATATTATAATTATGGACAATCAACATGAATTACACGAGCAATATATACAATCCTTTACTAAAAAAGAAAAACGTGGCTATGACATAGCGAAAGACCTGTTAGGAATGTCTTTTGATTTAGAAAAAAGCATAGGATATCAAGAATGGAAGAAAAAACAAAATGAGGGCAATAATAAATAATAATATATTAGTCATTGTAATGAGCTTATTAAAAATAATTTTGCAATTACTTGTTTTTGTTTTTAATAAATTAAGTCCTGAAGAAAAAAGAATTTTTTATGAAATCAATAATAAATATCAAATTGAAATGAATGTAACAAGAATTGGTATTGTACAGCAATAAAATTACTCATCTTGAAGATGTTTATTTTTGAAATCTTTGTAACTCATCACTTGTTTTTGTAATGTAGTCTCCTGTTTCAAATTTTCAAGTAAGGAAGATGTAAATTGAACGCTTTTGTTCTTTTTTAATGGTTTATATAGTGGTTGAAATGAACGTATTTTACCTAAGGAAATAAATTTGTTTGTAATAATGTTTTTGATTTTTTCATCTTTGTTCTCTTTTTCGCCATTATCTCGTGTTTTTATTTTATCATTATTATAATTTTTTAACTTTGCAAATGGTGAATTCTCATCGGAATCCTCTTTTTGAATATTTTTATTTTCTTTCTTTTTCTTTTTTTCAATGTGATGTATTTTGATTAATGGAGATTCATTTTCAGTAGGTACAATATTTTGATCAATGAAAAAATCCATACAATGAAACGTTAAACAATATTTTATGGCTATAGCGTTTAACAATTTATATGGTAAACTATTCGTATCAGAATAATAAGAAAAAGCCAATTTAAAAGCGTCGTAATACATGATCACACTTCCTCGTGGTGTCTGCTCAAACAATATTTTTTTTTTCCAGTTTTTCTCTAATTTATTGTCTTCAGCAATTATTGCATCCTTGTATATTGTTTCATTGTAAAATTCCTTTTCGACATTTTCATTTAGTGTCCCTTTTTTAAACCTTTCCAAAAGTTGTTCTTTTTTATTTTCGACATAAGCGTCACTCTTTGTCAAAATATTTTCATTTTTTATTCTTTTTCTATTCGTTAGAAAATAAAAAAAGTCGTACAATTTGTCTTTATAAAAATATAAAAATGGTACAGTGAATAATAAACTGGAAACATGTAATGGTTTTTGAAACCATTTTTTATAAGAAAAAATATACATTATAAATAAAATCTAATGATGTTTTTATGCCCTTTTTTGGTCTTTTACTTGTGCTAATCTTAATTTCACTAATTCAGGCATTTCGTCTTCTAAAACGGGAACTTTAATACGCTGATAATTTTTATACTTATTATCAGGGTGCATACAAACCAAATATAAATCGGTAATCTTTTTTCCATATTTACTTTCCAAAATATATTTATACACATTTAATTGCAAAGCATAATGCCAAAAATTCGTATCCGGCAAATGATCAATACAAGGCGTTGTAGCAAATTTATTGAATTCAGCTTCATGTTTTATTTCTTCGCATCTTTTCCAATCATATATTTTTAAAGTTCCGTCCGGGTTTTCAAAAATCATATCAATAGAACCGGATAATTTCATTTCCTCATGATAAATCATCCATTCAGTTCTATATGCCTTTAAATCGGGGTTATCTCTTACAAAATTTTTGAAAAAACTGAATTCTAAAGAATCGTTTTCTACTGGTTCGTTGTTATAATAATATTCAATATCATTGTGCATTTTTGTACCAGCAGTTGACGAGGATATTCTTTTATCATCCCACATTTTTTTTATTTGTTGTTTTGTTTTTCCATAATATTTGTAACTCGGATCGTTCATTTTTTTACTTTTCAACATTTTATCTATAATTGCATCTGCATCAAAATGACCAAAATGACTGTGATTCCATGTTGTCACAGAGGTATATCCTCCTCGATCGCCACAAACTGTATAAATATGGGGGCCTTCTTCAAAGCTAATATGCTCATCCCGTGGATGAGGATTTTTGGTAGATAAATATGTTGGTACAACGTGCTCCATTCTTTTGTATAGTTATAAATAAAAAATATTTTTCAATTTTATTAATTAACACTTGCAAACTTGGGTGTTTTTTTGACATGACTACAAAATAACCCTCGTATTTTTCCATATAAAACTTCTTTTTTTTCCGTACCTCCTAACACTTTTTTATAATTTTCCATATACATGTCTCTATATTTATCTGTCGTTTCAATTAACTCCTTATTTTCTTTATACCATACCTGTGTAAAAGCAACAATAAACTGATCACATAAATGACTAAAATATTTATCTAATATTGTGTTTGTAACTGGTTGCCAAGAATCGTTTCCATCAAACATATCATAAATGTAAACATTGTTTATTTTGTTCTTTTGATAACAACATATAGGTAACAACAAATCTTTACAACTCGAAAAGTATTGTTTAAGCATTTTTTCAATACCGTCATATAAGTTTTTTTGAAAAACTACTTCTAAAAAGTCTGGAATGTTCGGGTATAGTTCCTCAACAAACCATTTTTCAAAAGTGATGCAGGGTTTCTGTGTTTGTAGCCATTCCATAAAATTTATCTTTTTTGTTGTTGTCTCTTTTGTTTCCATTTTAGAGACTCTTTTTTTTAAATTCTCATTTTCCATACTTAGTTCTTTTATTAATTGAAACATTTCAAAAGCATTAGGAATTTTTTCACTTTCTAATTCAATATTATTTTGCTGTTCTTTTTCTGAACTTCTTAAAAACTTGCATATGCTAACATGCCTATTAAAATTATACTTTTGCTTGTATGTTTTACAACAATACAAACATTGAAATTCGCTCATTTATAGCGGTAAATATAGGATTATTTTTATCAATTTTATATTTAGTAAAAACATAAATGCCAATAATAATATATATACAAATTGTATATGCAAAAAAATAATTCTTTCTATTTACTACTATTTCTATCTTTGTTGTTTGGATTCTTAATTTTACACGGTTGCTTTAACTTGTATACACAAGAGGGATTTGAAGATGATAAAAAAATGAACAAACCTATCAAAAAAGAAAAAGATGAAAACAATTTAGATAAAAAGGAAGAAAAAACTATTCCCAAAGAGTTATCAAATAAAAACAATCAAAAAACAAAAAGCCCAGCTAAAAAAATAAAGGTAAAAACTCTTCCATTTTAAATGAACTACACGATTGTTTTATATATATAATTTATAGAACTATATATATAATGAGTAATTTTAATAATCCCCATGAAATGTTTATGAAGCCAAAAACTGAACAGTTTGGAACTCATATGGTAATGACAAATGTTCAACAAACGAATAAAACCAAATATATAAGTATTGATAGCAAATATAAAGATGATTATCAAGATAATAATACAACCAATACTCACGGCGATTTGTTATCAAATCAACTTAGCACATCGAACTTTCATATTACCTTACCTGAAAGAATTAATAACGTAAGATCTATTACCATGACTCATGCTGAAATACCATTATCTTATTATAATATTTCTAGTAATTTAGGCAATAACTACTTTAAAGTAGTTGAATCCGGTACTGAAACGATGATTACCGTAGACGACGGATTTTATAGTGAAACAGAATTGCAAAATAAAATAAATTCACTTTTAACAGGACAAAGTCTTAATTTAACACTTACAATTTCATCCCTTTCTAAATCTAGTATGGTAGCAGGAAGTGGAACCATTTCTGTTCATTTTGACGTAAATAGTAAGGGAATTCATGATAAATACCGCATTAAATCCAAACTTGGCTGGTTACTTGGATTTCGTTTACTTAACTATGATGTTACTACAACTCCTGTATCAAGTGAAGAATTTTCGAATATCAAAGGCTCTAAGTATTTATATTTAGCTATTGATGAATTCAGTAAAGGAAATCAAAACTCTTTTATGAGTCCTTTGCATAGTTCTTTAATTAATAAAAATATTTTAAGTCGCATTTCATTAGATAATAATAATTACGGTCACGGTTCTGTATTACCCGCAAATCTTAATAACGGATACTTAGTAAGCGACACTCGCAGTTATAACGGAAATGTTGATTTGCAAAAATTAAATATTCAATTATTGAATGAAGATGGGCTACCCGTTATTTTAAATGGATTAGATTTTTCATTTTGCTTAAAAGTAGAATGCCTATAACTTGATATAATTAATTACATTATTGATATAAAATTGATAATGTAATCTATTTATAGTATAGATTAACATATGTCTAATAATGATATTAAAGTAATAAATTTTGAACAATTTGCATATACTGAAGAACCACCAAGTAAAAAAAGATATTCTTCTAGATTGGACACTTCTATTTTATCCAAAGAGCAAAATATTGCCTATGAAAAATACAAACAAGGGGAAAATATATTTTTAACCGGGCCCGGTGGTACTGGAAAAACAAAACTCATTCAATATTTTGTTGATTACTCAAGATATTACGAAGAAAGATACCAAGTATGTGCAATGACCGGTTGCGCATCATTATTACTTCAATGCAATGCACGTACGCTTCACTCATGGAGCGGAATTAAATTAGCTAAAGGTACAAAAGAAAAGGTGGTTGAATATGTTACTAATAACAAAAGTGCCATGAAAAATTGGAAACGAGCAAAAGTACTTATTTTAGATGAGGTGAGTATGCTATCCAGAAAAATTTTTGAAATTATTGAAGAAATTGCGCGACATGCAAAAAAAAATGAAAGTCCATTTGGCGGAATGCAAGTCGTATTTAGTGGGGATTTTTGCCAATTACCACCCGTTGGAAATTATGGAGAAACAGATACATTTCAGTTTTGTTTTCAATCTCCTATATGGAATAATGTATTTCCATTATCTAATTGTATTTTACTTAAAAAAATATTTCGACAGAGCGATCTAGCATATGCAAAAATATTGCAAAATATACGCCAAGGAATATTAAAAAAACAAGATTTTCAAATGTTAAAAAAGCGTTTGCATTTAGAATTTGACCCAATGCGTCATTTTGGGTGTGTACCAACTAAATTATTCCCTTTACGTGCAAAAGCTGATCAAGTAAATAATCTTATGTATGAAAAACTAGACGGTAATAATTTTACTTTTGAAATAATCAAAAAAACAGATAATATAAACTTAGAAAATGGTAAGCCTATACCAAAAGAATTGTATGAAAAATGTAAACGTTTATCTCAAAAAGATATTGATTTAGAATTTACTTCATTAATAAATAATGTTCCTTGTCAACCCATATTACATTTAAAAATAGGCGCCATTGTTATGTGTACTATAAATTTAGATATGGATAACGGGATTTGTAATGGCTCTCAGGGAGTTATTACACAAATAGTAGAAGCAAATAATCAAATTGTACCGTATGTACGATTTTCAAATGGGATAGAAAAACCAATTTTACCACATTTCTGGCAATCTGAAGAATATCCCACAATTTCAGTAGGTCAATATCCACTAATTTTAGCATGGGCATTAACTATTCATAAGATTCAAGGTGCTACTTTAGATTTAGCAGAAATAGATGTGGGCAACAGTGTGTTTGAATATGGTCAAACATATGTTGCATTATCTAGAGTAAAGTCATTAGACGGTTTATATTTGTCAGCGTTCGAACCCGAGAAAATTCAAACCAATCCTATAGTCATTGAATTTTATAAAAGTATCAGTTCTTTAGAAGAAATAAAGTAATTGTATAAATAAATAGTATAACTATTTATATATTAATGGTTGCGGCGAGTATATTACCCGTTTGTATTCACAATCGCGAATTATATTTTTTATTTGGCAAAGAAAATAGCCTAGAAGACAGTGCAAAAGGTTGGTCTGATTTCGGGGGGCGTGTAGAAAACAACGAAACTATTTATCAAGGAGCTCTTCGCGAAGGAGCAGAAGAAATGACTGGTTTTTTAGGTAATGAACATGAACTTAAAAAAAGAATTCGTAATAATGGAGGATATCATAGAATATCACATAATAAATATCATGTCCATTTGTTTTATTTACCTTATGAACCAAACTTGGTAGAATATTATAACTATAATCACAAATTCTTATGGGATCGTATGAATCATAAATCATTAAATAAAACTAAGCTTTTTGAAAAGATTGAATTAAAATGGTATTCTTTAAGTGATATGAAAAAACACCGGTTAGAGTTTCGATCTTTTTATCAAGAAATTGTAGATAAATTTATTGAAAAAGAAAAAGAAATCAAAAAATTTTTGCATCAAAGTAAGCGCGAAAATAATTTATAAAGTCCTTAAAATGATATTTTGAAATATTAAATAACAAAATTTAATTGTTATTTAGTAAAGAAATGAGGTTATAGCTTAAGTAAAAAAATACGCAGTAATTGTATAATAGAGTAAATATGTCCAATAATTCATGGAAACAATTTGGCGGCATTTCTAAGATGGAAGAATTTAATGTGATAAATGCAAACACTGTTGTTGCGGAACAGTTTGTATCAAGATCTACTCGTCCTATTTACCAGTATCTTAATGGAACGTTTGAAGTATCAAATGATTTATCAGCTGCAAATAATATAATTACAAGTGGTAATTTTTTCTGTAAAGTAGACACAACAGTAAATAACAATATATATGCGAATCAAAAATTATTTTTTGGTAGTGGTACATTTGAGCCGATCACACCTAGTTTACCCAGTGATTCTACGCATGCATATTTATATGGCGATGCTAGTTATGTTGGCGTCAATATACAAAAACCAAATACTATTTTTCATATTACATCGAATGTACCCGAAGAAACTAATATACTTACGGTAGAAAGTAGCAATAACTATATAAGAAATATTTTAGCTCAAAATAAAAATGATAGAGGTGTTGTCTTGGATGCTGATGACACTAGTGCAAATATGTATTTTCATTTAGATTCAAGTACCAATAAATTCAATGTGAGTGACGCAAACATAACATATACTATTGGTGGTAACTTATCCAGTTATTCAATTTACAATAACATGTATGCTTTAGAAAACATTACTATTGATAGTTCTGGTGGTTATCTACTTGATACCTCAGGCACAACTACATTTATAGATAGAAGTAATGCTAATATTAGAACAGATCTTAGTGGAAATTATGATATACACAGTTCAGGTAACTATACATTGACCACTAAGGGTCATATCGAGATTCATGCATCAGGAGGACTTGTTGAAGTTGACTCTTCTGGTGGTGAAATCCAAATGAATTCAAAACAAACTAATATGCATAGTTATGTAAATATTGCCGTACCTCATCGTGGTATGTCAGGTGAATTATACGGCGAAACTTTAACAGTGTATGATTCTTCCAATGTTTCATTTTTGCCTAATGCATATGATATTTCTAATGTATTAACTGGTAATACAATTGTCGGTGTTGCAAAAGATGCTAGTGCAAATACATTCATGCGTCTAGTTACAGGCAAGGGTCTATTAGGAAGTGCATACGGCGGCGGCGTATTTCCCAATGATACAAGCCGATCCGTTAATATGATTGGGTTGAATGACGCTTGTGGAAATTTTGTAAATAATCAAATTATTATTAATAACAATCAAAAAGATAAATATATGTCGACTGTTGGATTCAATACATTTGAACCCAAATCTGATCAATATACCGTTGATATTAATGGACCTGTTCGAATTTCAAACGGAGAAATCCAGACTTTGGAGGAAGTAAATTTTCAAATTAACTCTATTCACTTTTCAAAAACAAATCCAAATTACGGATTAGGTATTGGTACTCCTAGTACACTAATTGATAGCAATACAGATCCTAAATATGATCAATTTGCTATATTTACTAATGACAGTGGTTTAAATTGGCACGTATCTAACAAAGTTTATGGAGATACAGATTTAAATCAGGCAAATGTACCATTTAATAGTGTATTCACATATGATTCAAATTATGGTTTTATAGTAGGTGAAAAGTCATATGCATATTATACAAATAATGGTGGAATTGATTGGTATCGTTTAACTTTTGGTGATTTACTTTTTAGAGATCAAATGACTATTGTTGCTAATCAGTTTAATGATACATTACGTTTATTTATTCCATATAGATATAACAACGATGCAACAAATCAAATAGATAATAGTACTAAACAAATTCGTTATTTTGACGTTGCTATTTCTAACTTATCTTCAACTTTTAATGGTCTCATTTATCAAATTGGTTCAAATGAAGTTCCCATTACTATAGATGTAACATGCTCTACATATACAACTAATAAAGTAATGTTTGCAGGTAAAGGCATTGCTGTTTTCAATACTGATTTAAGTACTACTACAACTTATTTCTTACAGTCAAATATTTTTCATGATATTTATGCTATTCGAGATGATTTAATCATAGCTGTAGGAGAAAATGTAATTGCTTACTCAGACAATGAAGGAGTAAGCTGGACATCTATAAATATTAGTACAGATACATCTATGGAAACAAATAAACATAACATAACAAATATCGTTTTAAAAAGCATTCATGCTTTAGATAATAAAATTGTAGTTGTTGGTGAAAACGGCATATTTGCTTACTCAGATAATGGACCTGCCAAAGAAAATTGGAAAATTATACCAGATAGCATGTTAAATTCTTCTGGAATTGCAGAGAGAATTAATGGTAGCAGTAATGATTTATTCAATGTTTACATGAAAGATAACGAATCCATCCTTGTTTCAAAAATTGTTGAGAAACAGTTTAATGACGTTAGTAATAATAGTAACGATAGACCAGGATTAACCAAAATTCTTCATGTTTTTATTCCTCCATTATTTAATCGACTACAAAACAAAATTTTAGATATTTCAGGTAATATCAATATTACTGGTGATATGGATATTCTTGATGGCGATCTTAGTGTTACAAAGAGATTATATGCAAATTATATTGATAGTAATGATAATGGCACATTACCTAATAATAAAAATTTATCAATTGGTGAAAATACACAAATTATCAATATCGGTGCTGTTATTCCAGATGCGAGAAAAACCGCTGAATATTATATTCGAGATGATTCCAGTTATAATTTTATTAATATTGGTACCGTTCAACCAGATACTGATGTGAAACCTTACTTTGTTCAAATTGGCAACTATCTTGGAACTAAAAACCCCGATGTTAGTCAAAATAAAATAGTTATTGGTGGTGCAACCGATGATCTTGTGTTTGGAGGTGGTGGTTTTACAATTCAATCAGAAGCTGAATTATTAGTTACCAACAAAAAGGTTGTTGTAAATAATGAAACTACGAACCCAAATGATTCTGCTGAATCAGGATTATACATATTTGAAAGGTATTCAGATAATCCAAACGATACCAACTCAGTAGCAGGGTTTGTCCGCGTTTCCGATGATCGCAAAGGATTTAATTTACGACCACCCAAACAAAATTCTCATATTATTACGTTAGAAACAGAAGACATGTCTTTGAATTTTCAAAATCCGTACAACACTGAATACGGTATTAATGATGTTCAAAATGGTTTACTTGTATTAACAAAATCTGCACCCGAAACAGGCGGTGATTACTCAATTACTGTTAAACCAGTAGATTTGAGTAACGTGTTTATTCGCGACTCTCAATTATCTGATCAGGAAATGCAATATATTTTGACCAAATTATCTCTACAAGATGATTTATCATTAAATAGTCGTGTCTACGTAAAAGATAAATCTATTTTAAACAATGACGTTTCTATGAACAGTCGTCTTTTTGTTGGACAAGATGTATCCTTCAATAAACGGTTATTTGTTCAAGAAACAACTATTTTGAATGAAGACGCATCATTAAATATGCGTTTATTTGTTGAAAAGGACGTTTCTCTTAATAGTCGGTTTTATGTAAAAGAAAATTCAATCTTTGATGGCGATGTTTCTATCAATCAAAATTTATTTATTGGAAAAGATCTTACCATTGACGGAAACCTCTTTGTAGAACAATACAAAAATGAAACCATTATAAATACTACGACTACCAATTACTCGCTTATTGTAGCAGAGGATTTATCATTAAATGGCAGGGTGTTCGTAAGAGACGAATCTTACTTTGAAAAAGATGTTTCTTTCAATAGCAACTTATATGTTGCAAATAAACTCGGTATAAATATTCATGACCCAACGGTATCCTTAGACATTAGCACTAATGATGCGTTAAAAATGCCTACTGGCAATGACAGCCAGAGACCCGTATTAAATAATGACTATTATGAAGGTTTTATTCGATTTAATAATAATCTTTTATTTGACGGCACCGGGGATTATGCTTATGAAGGTTCATTTGGACCAGGTACATGGAAACCTTTGGGTCAACATTGGAAAGGCGTTATTGATACTGATGGTGATACGTATATTACTGCAGAAAATAGTTACGGTGAAGACAATGACGATTTAAAATTTTATACAA
>MDTB01011202.1_pt1 | contig 11190 bp, 9 predicted proteins | sample 811161 | NCBI WGS metagenome assembly MDTB01 (sample SAMN05326650, study PRJNA326480) | marine metagenome | isolation source: seawater | place: Mediterranean Sea | collected 2009
CGATGGATGTGAAAACTATGGTCTATATGTTGGCACAACAAACGGAACAATTTGGCAGTCACTTAACTTTGGAAAAAGCTGGCACCAGCTAATTACCAACCTACCAGAAATTGAAACTTTAAACATTGGACTAATACTATGAACAATACAATATTAAGCAAGGCCAAACGAGTCAAGATTGCAGTTACTGATATAGATGGAGTATGGACAGACAGTTGTATCTACTATAGCAGCCAGGGAGAGGAAATGAAAAAGTTTTCTGTATATGACGGCATGGGCGTAGAGATACTAAGAAACCACAACATAGAAACAGCCATTATTACTAGTGAGAACTCTGCAATTGTATCTAGAAGAGCAGAAAAGTTGAAGATTAAGGATGTTATTCTTGGATCAAAAAACAAAATCAATGATCTCGAACAAATTCTTAAACTGAAAAAGATAGACCTTGATGAGGTGGCCTACATTGGTGACGATGTTAATGACATATCAGTTCTTGAAAGAGTTGGTTTTTCTGTGCTAGCATCTAATAGCCCAATTAGGGATAGCTTCCAAGCTGACTATATAACAGGAAGATGTGGAGGTCAGGGAGCGTTTAGAGAAATGGCAGACATAATAATTCAAGCCAAAAAGTAGTATGCTGCTGTATAGCCTCTACATCCTTCTTTCACCTCTAATCTGGATTGCGCTAATACTATCTAGTTTTTTCAACTCTAAGATTAGAAATAAACTAGTAAATCAAAGAGAAAGTATTTCATTGGCAACTAAAAAAATTTTAAAAGATAAAGGAGGCAGAGAGGTCATTATAATCCACGCCGCATCTGCTGGGGAGTATGAGCAGACAAAGCCAATCATTAAAAAGATTGACAGAGAAAAATTTTTTATATTGCAAACTTTTTCCTCTCCAACAATATTTGATTCTGCCAAGGAAGATCAGTTGTTTGACGCCTGTTGCTACCTTCCTTTTGATTTTTTCTTGTCTACCTTCACGTTTCTTAGAGCGACTCGAGCAACTCATTTCATAAACACCAGGCACGACGTTTGGCCAAACAGCATTATATGCTGCAGGATGTTAAAGATTAGGTCTGTGTTAGTCAACGCTAATTTACATTCAGGAAGCATGAAGACCAAGCCAGTTGCTAGAGGTTTTTTCAAGTTTATATATGGGGAGCTTGATTTGATTGTTTGCCCCTCAAGTCGAGTTGAAAAGACCTTTAACCAAATAGGGATTAAAAAGAATTTAATAGTTATCTCTGATACTAGAATCAATCAAATAGTAAACAGGTCTAGGTCCAATCCCAAAAACATGTTTAAAGAAAATATTTTAGACTCAACAAATATTGTTTTTGGTAGTATTGATATGACTGATATAAATGTAATAGTCAAATCGATGCTTGATCTGTATCCCAATAGGAACCTAGATATGAAAAACAAGAAACAGAGAGTTATTATTGTGCCTCACGAGTGCGATGAGAAGTCAATAAATGAGATTATGCAGCCTTTGGAAAAATCTTGTTTTTCATTCTCGTTCTTCAAACCTCAAATGGATTTAAATAACTTTGATATAATTATAGTAAACAAAACAGGTATCCTTGCAGATATTTACTATTGCTCATCACTTGCATACGTTGGTGGAGGCTTCACTACAGGCGTGCATAATGTTATAGAGCCTTTGGTCTATTATAATGAGGTTTGTTTTGGACCAAATACATCACTTCTTGATGAGGCAGTTGATCTTGTTGAGGCCAATCTCGGAAGTGTAGTTAGCAACTCTGATGATTTGTTTAATATCATGAAAAATCTACAACCAAGATCAGACTCAAATCAGTTTGATGATGAAATTGAAGCGTTTTTTAAAAGGTCAAACAACAATATTAATTTGATTATAAACAAAATTTTCAGTAATGAATAAAGCAGTCTCTACTTTATTGATCTTTCTTTCTCTGGCTATTTGCAAGGTAACCACCTATCACTATGATGTTAGCTTCAGGCGCCTTGACGTTGGAAAGTCAACAATTACAATTGAAAAGACCGATGATAAAATTTTTTTTTCAACGATTCTTACTACCAACAAATCCTTTGATTGGTTCTATTCAATCAGAGACACCATAAGCGTGGTAATGAACAGCAGAGATTGGTCTCTACTAAAAACTAGAAAGAGTATAAAGGAAGGATTGTTCAAGCAGTTTCACTATGCAGAGGTTGATACCTTAAACCAGCTAATAACCTATGGCAACAAAAGTATCCCATATTCAGATAAAATTTATGATCCTCTTGGCCTTCTTTTTTATTTGAGAGATAGAGATCAGTCAAAAATTAAGGATCTTGTTTACGATGTCTATGACTCCAAGAGAAAAATAAAAATTAAGTTTGATGTTATTGATGGAAAAGAAATTAAATTTAATAATGTAAATCATAGAACTTTTTTTTTAGATCCTAAATCAGTAGATGGCAAGAAGTTGTTGAAGAACGATGGTCATATACGGTTCTGGTTTTCAAAAGAAGACAGGTCTCCGATTCAAATACAACAAACTACAAGCTATGGAAAAATAATTATGAAGTTGGTTAATGTAGATGAAGAATAGAATTATTATTTATCTTGTCACTTTTTTTTCTATTGGGCTTGGGACAAAGGGCAATGCCGAGCTTGGAGGTGATCTGCTTCAGGCAATTTTTCCAATTGTATCAATAGGGCTAACTGCCTCAAACAAGGATGTAGATGGCAGGCAAATGTTTTACAAGGGCTCTGCACTAACAATTTGTTCAACATACCTACTTAAGATTTCAATTAATAAAAAAAGACCAAACGGTGGGGGCTGGTCGTTCCCCTCAGGCCATACATCTTGGGCTTTTTCTAATGCAGCGTTTATTCATAAAAGATATGGAAACAGATTTGGCCTTCCAGCCTTTATTCTGGCATCTTTTGTTGGATGGAGTAGAGTCGAATCTAAAAATCATTACTGGAACGATGTTGTGTGGGGAGCCTTTCTTGGCACCGCGTGTAGCTACTTTAGCACTCAAAGGTTCACTCTCAATTCTTCATCAACCGTATCATCAAATCAGCTATTTATTAATCTAAGCATAAAGCTGTAGTTGAATGCATGAAGTTGTCTGTTGAAAAAAGAAGTGGAGTGTTGCTGCATCCGACCTCTTTACCAGGTGGACATGGAATCGGTGATTTGGGGCCGGAGTCCTATAAATTTATAGACCATCTGTCTGATATGGGTCAAAGCCTGTGGCAAGTTCTTCCTCTTGGCCCAACCGATCAATTTAATTCACCCTATTCATCTATATCAACATTTGCTGGAAACCATCTTCTCATCAGTTTAGATTTGTTGGTAGAGGCAAATCTGTTGAAGGCTTCGGCCATCAAAACTAAACCCTCGCTTAACTCCAACCGAGTAAATTTCAAGGACGTCATTGCATATAAGGCTCCTTTACTTAAGCAAGTTAGCAAAGACTTCAATACAAAAGCCTCTACAGATATGAGAAACAGGTTCGAGGACTTTAAAGATAATAACTCATATTGGCTTGATGGCTATTCATTGTTTTGTGCTAATAAGGAGGCCAACCAGCATAGACCATGGATGAAGTGGAAGGAAAAAAATTTAGGTTTAAAGGAGTGTATTGATCAGGCGATGGTACTTCAATTCTTGTTTCACGATCAATGGCAAAGCCTTCACAGGTATTGCAAAGGCAAAGGGGTGCAGGTTATAGGAGACATGCCAATCTATGTTGATCATGACAGCTCAGATGTTTATTCAAATCGCCATCTTTTTAATCTAGATGAGAATGGAAGAATGATCTATCAGTCTGGAGCTCCTCCTTGTGATTTTCAAAAAAATGGTCAGCTATGGGGTACGCCAGTATACAACTGGGACAAACATGAAGAGGAGCAATACAAGTGGTGGATACAGCGTTTTAAAAAATTATTTCAAATGGTTGATATAATACGGCTTGATCATTTTATAGGCTATGCCAAATTCTATAGAATTCTAACTAAGAACAAAACAGCAGTTAATGGTGAGTGGCTACGAGGCCCTGGAACAAACTTCTTTGATACTGTTCTTAAAGCAATAAAAACCTTTAACGTTATTGTTGAGGATCTTGGTGATGTAACCCAAGATGTAATAGAGCTTAGAGATAGATATAGATTCCCAGGTATGAAGGTTTTTCAGTTTGAAGCTGATTCAATGCAACACTCTAAAGATTGCGATAGCAATTCATTTTTTTGTACTGGAACTCATGATAATGATACTATCATGGGTTGGTTTAAATCTTTACCAAAACAGAGATCAGACCATAATGAGTTGTCTCAAGATAGTCTTCTAAATTTTTTTAATTGTAACAAAGAAAATATTCATTGGAAAATGATAAATTACACCCTAAGGAAAAGTAGCAAGTTTGTTGTTGTGCCGATGCAGGATTTATTTGCAGAAGACTCAAGAGCTCGGTTTAACGTTCCGGGCACTTTGTCTAATCATAATTGGTCCTGGAGAATGAAGCCCAATCAACTGACAGATTCTATTAAAAACAAGCTGGAAGATCTAACAAAAAATATTAGAAACTGATATATAAATTATGAATATAAAAAATCCGGAAATTGCTTACTTCTCAGCAGAGATTGGTGTCTCTTCAGAATTGCCTACATACAGCGGAGGCCTGGGGGTTCTAGCTGGAGATCATATCAAGTCAGCCGCTGATATAGGTCTTTCTATGGTTGCAGTTACCCTTCTTTATAGAGAAGGGTATTTTAGGCAGACAATAAATCAATCAGGAAAGCAAATAGAAAAATTTCCCAGCTTCAATCCAGCTGAAAGGCTGGAAGAACTACCAAATAAAATTAAAATTATTTTAAGGGGTCGTGAGGTTTGGATAAGGGCTTATGAACTTGTTCAAAGAGGATGCAATAGTGGATCAGTCTCAATCTATTTCTTGGATACATACCTTGATAGCAATATAGATGAAGACAAGAGTATTTCTTTAAGGCTTTACTCGGGAGATAGTAACCATCGAATTCTTCAAGAGGCGGTGCTTGGTTTTGGAGGCGTTTCTCTGCTTGAAAGCTTAGGATTTCAAAGTATTAAGACTTATCATATGAACGAAGGGCATTGTGCCTTTCTCACGCTCGCACTGTTAAAAAAATATAATTTTAACAAAGACAAGGTAAGAAGCAGGTGCCACTTTACAACTCATACACCAGTAGAAGCAGGGCACGATCACTTTTCGATTGATAGATGTAGAAGTATTTTGGGAGAGTTGGTTCCTCAAAATTTAGAGTTGCCGACATTGGCATCAAAAAAACGATTGCATATGACTGAACTAGGTCTGTACTTAAGCAGATCTGCAAATGGAGTATCAAAGCTGCATGGTGAGGTAGCTCAAAAACAATTTCCAGATTTTAAAATAGATTTTATTACCAATGGAGTTTATCATCCTCATTGGGTTGGAAGTTCATTTTGTGAGCTTTTTGATAAAAGAATCCCAGATTGGAAGGTTAGTCCAAACTTATTGTTAGATTTAAAAAATATAAGCGATGAAGAGCTAATTTCTGCCCATCAGAGCCAGAAAGATGATCTAGTTAAATATATAAACTCAAATACCCAGTTTAAGCTTTCTAGCAACCTTTTAACGATTGGGTTTGCACGAAGGGCTGCTGAATATAAGAGAGCTAGATTAATCTTTTCAGATCTAAACAGGTTAAAGAAGTTTGGGAAAAATAAAATTCAGTTTGTATTTGCAGGAAAGGCCCATCCAAAAGATAAAAATGGTAAGAAAATAATTCAGGATATTGTAGAATTTTCTAATAAGCTTTCAACATCAGTTCCAGTTGTTTTCTTGGAAAACTATGATATGGAACTAGGAAGGCTAATTACATCAGGGGTGGATGTTTGGCTAAATACTCCGCTAAGACCAAATGAGGCCTCAGGTACAAGTGGAATGAAGGCCGCTTTAAATGCAGTTCCAAACCTATCTATAATTGATGGATGGTGGGCTGAGGGATGTATTCATGGAAAAAATGGTTGGGCAATTGGATCAGTTGATTCAATTAATGATAAAGATGATGCTGATAGTTTATACACTACCCTAGATAGTGATGTTATTCCTACATTTTACAATGATAAAACAAGATGGCTGAAGATTATGAGAGCATCCATAAAAGGGGGTGTTAACTTTACAGGCAGTAGAATGATTAAGGAATATAACAAAAAGTTCTATTCATTTAGAAAGTCTACAGATTAGAAAAATGTACACTTATCTTAAAAAAATAGTTTTACTATTTATTGTTTCACCCTTCTTATTAGCAGATTCTATTACAACGATTAACATCTGGCATCAGATGCTCTATGAAAATAGAAAGGTTTTGAGAGATGTTTGTGATAAATATGAAAAGAACAATCCTGAAATAAATATAAACCTTACATACAGAGAAACTGAGGAGCTTAGATCAAGCTATCAGGCAGCAGCAATGGGAGGAAGCGGGCCGGAGCTGATCTATGGCCCATCCGATCAAGTTGGCCCATTCTCTGTTATGGGAATTATTCAACCTCTCGATAAGTTATTTTCAAAAAAATATTTTAATCAGTTTGTAGAGAACGCAGTGGTTCGATCTATGGGCAAAGTTTGGATGGTAGGTGATGTTGTTGGTAATCACCTAATGCTTATATATAACAAGGATTTGGTTAGATATCCTCCAAAAAATACGAATGAACTCATTAGAATTGGAAAAGAGCTAACACTCGATATTAATGGAAATGGAAAGATAGATCAATATGGTTTAGTTTGGAACTTTACTGAACCGTTCTTTTACGTCCCTTGGCTTGGAGGTTTTGGAGAGTGGCTTCTAACAGAAAACGAAACTCCAAACCTTAATACTAAAGGTAATAAAAAGGGCTTTAGATTTATAAAGAGTTTAAGGGATGAACATAAAATTATTCCAAAAGAGTGCGACTACGAAATAGCTAATGCGATGTTTAAGACTGGTAGAGCAGCCATGATTATTAATGGAGACTGGAGTTGGGGTGACTATCAAGGTGTGGTAGACTTTGGTATAGCTCGAATACCAAAAGTGAGTGAAACTGGATTGTGGCCATCACCTCTGGTTAGCACGAAGGGATACTCTATTAACGCAAATATCAAAGGCAGTCAGCTAGATCAAACCATTAAGCTTATGAAGCATCTTACCAGTGAAGAAATTCAGCTATATTTTACAACAAAATTAAACAGTCAACCTTCATCCAAAGATGCATTAAACAGCTCTATCGTTAAAAATAATAAGCTTCTAAAAGAGTCTTCTCATATAATTGAAGTTGGAAGGCCCATGCCAATAATTCCAGAGATGAGAGCAATTTGGGATGCTCTTCGTGATCAGTATCAGGCAGTATTGGGAGGCACTGTATCTGCTCAAGATGCAGCAAAGAAGGCTCAGGAAAATGCTTTAAAACAAATTAAGGTTATGAATGAAAAAATTGAGCCAGGTATTCAAGGCAATATAATCAAGATTATTATTTTTGCACTCATTTTTGGATTAATTTTTATAATAGGTAAACAGGTTCCAGATTTTATTTCTGATTACAAAAAAAATAAAATTGCATACATATTTTTTGCTCCAGCGTTACTTGCGATTGCAGCGGTAATAATTTTTCCATTTGTATATAACATTGTTATTTCTCTTTCAAACTATTCTCTTAGAACATTTAACGATTGGGATATAATTGGCTTGTATCACTATATCAAAGTATTTGGAGATAGCAATTTTTATTTAGTCCTTATTAAAACATTTATTTGGACAGCGCTAAATATTATTTTTCATGTTTCTATTGGAATTTTTTTGGCAGTACTTATAAACCAAACTCTTCCAGCAAAGCCGATTATTAGAACCTTATTAATTATTCCGTGGGCGATTCCTCAGTATATTGCCGCACTTAGCTGGAGGGGAATGTTTAATCAGGAATATGGAGCTATTAACATAGCTCTAGTTAAGTATTTTAATCTTCCAGCAGTTGAGTGGTTAAGTCAGCCATTTGAGGCTTTTACAGCATGTATATTGACTAATATTTGGCTAGGGTTTCCATTTATGATGGTTATTGCACTAGGGGGACTTCAGTCTATACCTCAGGATCTATATGAGGCGGCTAGAGTTGATGGGGCGAATAGGTGGCAGCAGTTTAAAAGCATTACATTGCCTCTTTTAAAGCCTGTTATGCTACCGGCTATTGTTCTAGGAACTGTATGGACTTTTAACAACATTAATGTTATGTGGCTGGTAAGCAATGGTGGGGAGCCATCGAATCAAACACACATTCTGGTTAGTTTTGTTTATAAAGCTGCTTTTAATTTATATAGATACGGCTACGCAGCTGCCTTGTCTATGATTATTTTCTTAATCTTATTTGGATTAGTTTCATATTTTATAAAGAGGACCCGTGCAACAGAGGGAGTTTATTAGTGAAAGGCGCACAAGTTGAAAAAATTGTATTATTTTTATTTTTATCTATATTCTCAATTGCAACCATTTATCCTGTTTTAAACATAATATCTGTTTCAATGAGAACTGATAATGCTTTTCATACTAGATCTCTTTCAATTATTCAATATGAAGAACCATTTACAGATACAAATAATAATAATTTATTTGATGATGGAGAGAGTTTTATTGATAAAAACAAAAACGGAAAGTGGGACAGCGGATCAAGTCTTAAATCATATTTTGAGCTTTTTTTAGAAACTGATTTTTTGCTTTGGGTTAAAAATTCTATGATAGTATCATTTATTGTAACAATAACTGGCGTTGTATTTGCCTCTACAGCTGGATATGCATTGTCAAGATACAAGTTTAAAGGAAGGGAGTTTGGAATGACAGCTCTATTAACAACGCAGATGTTTCCTGCGACTATGTTATTACTTCCGTTTTTTATTTTACTTTCTTATTTTGGTTTAATTAATTCATATATAGGTCTTGTAGTAATATACTCTTCAACAGCTCTGCCCTTTTGTATTTGGCAGATGAAAGGCTACTATGATACTATTCCTCCATCCATTGAAGAGTCAGCCAGGCTTGATGGCTGTACACGTTTTCAAGCCTTTTATAAAATAATTTTACCCTTATCAAGTCCTGCACTTGTCATAACCTCACTATTTAGTTTCATGGCAAGTTGGAGCGAGTATGTAGTAGCAGCAATAATTTTGCAGGATCCAAAAATGTATACACTTCCACTAGGTCTTAAGTCATTTCAAGCAAGTCTATCAACTCAGTGGGGCATGTATGCAGCAGCAGCAGTTGTTGTAAGCATACCTGTTGCCATACTATTTGTATCTTTATCAAGATTTTTAGTATCAGGCCTTACTATGGGTAGTGTTAAACAGTAATAATAATTAAAAGGAAAAGTATATGAGCACTTTAAGCTTGAAAAATTTAACCAAGTCATATGGAAAGGAAAATATTCTAAAGAAAATGAATCTTGAGATTAAAAGCGGTGAGTTCTTGGTACTGGTTGGGCCATCAGGATGCGGAAAGTCAACCACCCTTAGGTTAATTGCTGGACTTGAAGAGCCAACGGATGGGACAATATTTATAGATAGCTTACTGGTTAACAATGTTGATCCCTCAAATAGAGATATTGCGATGGTTTTTCAAAACTATGCTCTTTATCCTCAAATGACAGTAAAAGAAAATATGGCTTTTAGCTTAAAAATAAAGAAATATAATTCAGAAGAGATTGAAAGAAGAGTGTCAGAGGCAGCTAAAGTTTTACAAATTGAAAGCTTAATGGGCAGAAAGCCAAAAGAACTTTCAGGGGGACAACGTCAAAGAGTTGCACTTGGAAGAGCTATAGTTAGAAGGGCCAAGGTATTTTTATTTGATGAGCCTCTATCTAACTTGGACGCGAAGCTGAGGCAGGAAATGAGGCTTGAAATAAAAAGACTTCATCAGCTACTAGACACTACTATGATATATGTAACCCATGATCAAGTTGAAGCAATGACAATGGGTGATAGAATAGTGGTTATGAACGAAGGGTCTATTGAACAGATTGATACTCCAGAGTTAATATATAGAAACCCTGAAAATATTTTTACAGCTTCATTTATTGGAACACCTAAAATAAATTTAGTCAATGGAAAATTGAAAAAGATAGATAATAGTTGGTACTTTAATTCTGATAGTTTAGATATAGAAATAAATAAAAAGCACTATCAGTATGAGAGTTTAGAAGAAGGAAAATCAGTTTTAGGGATCAGATCAGAACACATTCATGATAGCAGTTCATCAGATAAAGATAAGTCTTGTTTTAACCTTAAGGTTAAGGTTGACTTTATAGAGTACTTAGGGTCAGATTGGAATATTCATTTTTCCATTGCATCTGATTCGTTTGTAGCAAGGTTTTCTCATAATTTAGAGACTAATCAAAATATAAATATTAATGAACAAGTTGATGTTTATTTTAATATTATGGAGGCACATTTTTTCAATGGAAACAACGGTCAAATTTTAAAATGAGGATATTGAGAAACTATTTATTAACATTATTAATTTTATATTCTTTTGCCTTTTCAATTACTAGTGAAGACTTAACAGATAGGATTATAATTGATGGGTACAGTAGTGACTTTAGCTCTGATGAAGAAATTCTTTCTAATCTAGATGGAGACCTGATTGAATCTCCAAGGGACTCATATTGGGGGGAAAATAATGATATTAGACAGATGAAAGCTACTTGGGACAAAGAATATTTTTATGTAGCTGTAGATGCATGTAGTTGGGACAACAATGTAATGATCTTTATTGATGTTCATGCTGATTATGGTATCAATGATATGAGTGAGCTAAATGCATGGACAAGATCATTTAAATTTTACAATATTAATCCTGATTTTTTCATTGGAACATGGGATACAAACAATAGTCCTCAGTTTTGGAGTGTTAGAGAAGGTGGTTCAATCCAGGCAGATTTAGATCAAACAATAGAATCTTTTGCAAGCCTTAATACGGGAGCACTAGATCGATCGATGGAGGTAAAGATTCCTTGGGAAACTCTTAGAGTTTCAAATCGAGATATAAGAACTATAAAATTGGTCTCCGTTATAACTGGTGGTGATGAATATACAAGTAGCCCTGATGCAGCCCCTGATAACCTCGGTGGTATGACAAATAATGCATCTCAAACAGTTGTTGTTGATAACTATGCAGAG
>MDTB01044697.1_pt1 | contig 11190 bp, 11 predicted proteins | sample 811161 | NCBI WGS metagenome assembly MDTB01 (sample SAMN05326650, study PRJNA326480) | marine metagenome | isolation source: seawater | place: Mediterranean Sea | collected 2009
CCTTTAAGTGATGAGCATGTTTTAACTGCAACTGAGCTTGTAGAATTTGAAACTGCTAGAGCAACATTAAATGCTGGAATTAAAGCTAAGGTAAAAGAGTTAAACGAAAATGTAGTTATAAACTCGGCTGGTCTTAACAGATTAGCAATGGTTGACCTAGATGGAACATATGCTGGTTGGGCTACAAACTCTCCATTATCTGATAATGGCGTGGTTGTAACTTATGACTTTTCACCTCCTACTGGGATGTGGTCGTTTGATGCAGTTCATCCAAATGCCAGAGGTTATGCATTATTGGCTAACAAATGGATAGAAGCTATTAATGCTCATTTTGGTTCATCAATCCCTAAAGCTCAGGTAGGATGGTATCCTGGACCTGCTCTTCCGGAAGCGGTGAATTAAAATTTATTAACTCTTTATAGATAAAAAAGGCTAACATATTGTTAGCCTTTTTTATTAAATTGTGTTTATGTCTATATCAAGAAGATCATTTATCCATAATTCGTTAAAAGCAGGAACTATTTTTCCTCTTTTTTCCATGAACTATTCAAAAGCTTCAAATATAAAATTTAATTCTTCAGAAAAGAATGAAGAGTATTGGAACTCTATTACAAAACTATATCAACAAAATGTAAACTTTATCAATCTAGAGTCTGGTTATTTCAGTCCGTCTCCTGAAATAGTTAAAAACTATTGGATAAATTTTGTTAATGAAATTAATGAATCTCCATCTTATTATATGAGAACAAGACAAACAGAGATGAGGGAAAAGGTAAGATCTAAGCTTGCAAATTATTCTGATGTAAGCAGTGAAGAGATTTGCCTAACTAGAAATGCTACTGAATCAATGAATATCATCATTCAAGGTATAAAACTTGAAAAAAATGATGAAATACTCAGAACCAATTTAGAATATCCTAATATCATTCAAGCTCTTGATATGAGAGAAAGAAGGTATGGAACTAAAATAAATGTTGTTGACGTCCCTATTCATCCTCAAAATCAAGAAGAAATAGTTAATAAAGTTATAAATGCTATTACTCCTAAAATAAAAGTGATTTTAATTTCTCATATGGTCTTTTTGAATGGACAGGTATTTCCGGTGAAAGAAGTATGTCAGAAAGCCAAAGATTTAGGAATAGAAACAATTGTTGATGGTGCTCACTCTTTTTCACATGTAGATATGGATATATCTGATATTGGTTGTGATTTTTATGCATCCAGCCTTCATAAATGGTTAGGTGCTCCATTAGGAAATGGTCTATTGTATGTTAAAAAAGAAAAAATTGAAAGACTTTGGCCTTTATACGGAGACACTCAATATGATGATGATGATATTATAAAATTAGAACATTTAGGAACTAGACCATGTTCTGATCAAAACGGAATAATACCAGCAATTGATTTTAATTTAAAAATTGGTAAGAAAGAGAAATCCAAACGTTTAAAGTCTTTACAAATGAAATGGGCAAATGAACTTAAAGATCATAAAAATATTATTTTAAATACACCTCTTGCTGAAGGGCAATCTTATGGCATAGCAAATGTTGGAGTTAAAAATCTTTCACCATCTGAGCTAGCAGATAAATTGTTTGATGATTTTAATATATTTACTGTTCCAATAGATGATGACAGGGGGATTCGTGGTGTAAGAGTTTCTCCTAATTTATACTCAACAATGGAAGATATTAATAAATTTCTCGATGCAATGCTTAAAATAGCAGCATAGACTTGTTAATTTTAAGTTATGACGCTGGATTCAAAATATAATCCTAATCAAATAGAAGATAAGTGGTACAAGAAATGGGTTGATAACAACTGTTTTAAATCTACACCTAATTCTAAAAAGGAACCTTATACCATTGTTATTCCCCCACCTAATGTGACGGGTGTATTACATATGGGTCACATGCTAAATAACTCTATACAAGATATTTTAACTAGAAGAGCAAGAATGAAAGGAAAAGAAGCCTGTTGGGTACCTGGAACAGATCATGCTTCAATAGCAACCGAAGCAAAAGTAGTTGAAATGCTAAAAGATAAAGGAATTGATAAAAGTTCTCTTACTAGAGATGAGTTTCTTAAATACGCATGGGAGTGGAAAGAAAAATATGGAGGAATAATATTAGAGCAACTAAAAAAACTTGGAGCATCTTGTGATTGGTCAAGAACCAAATTTACTATGGATGAAGACCTATCAAAATCTGTAATAAAAGTTTTTATTGATCTACATGACAAAGGTCATATTTATAGAGGCATAAGAATGGTCAATTGGGACCCTCAAGGAAAAACAGCTTTAGCAGATGATGAAGTAATATACAAAGAAGTTGATTCTAATCTTTTTCATATAAATTATAAAATAAAAGATTCAAAAGATTATTTAACAATTGCTACTACAAGGCCCGAAACCCTTTTAGGAGATACTGCGGTATGCATAAATCCTAATGATAAACGCTTTAAACATCTAAAAAATAAGTCAGCCATAGTACCACTAGTTGAAAGAGAGGTTCCAATTATATTTGATGAATATGTAGATATGGAATTTGGAACTGGATGTCTGAAAGTAACACCCTCTCATGATGAAAATGATTATAAACTTGGTGAAAAGCATAATTTATCATCCATTGATATATTTGATGACGAAGGGAAAATAAATAAAAATGGAATACTATATGTAGGAAAAGATAGGTTCAGTGTAAGAAAACAGATTGTAAAAGATCTAAAAAAAATTGGTCAACTTTCAAAAATTGAAAATCATAAAAATAAAGTAGGATATTCTGAGAGAACAGATGCTGTTGTAGAACCAAAAATATCAACACAGTGGTTTCTTAGTATGAAAGAGATAAAAATGCCTGCACTTGACAATGTGATGAATGATAACATAAAATTTCATCCCAAAAAATTAAAAAATATGTACAGAGCATGGATGGAAAATATTAATGACTGGTGTATTTCAAGGCAGTTATGGTGGGGACATCAAATACCTGCTTATTATTTACCATCTGGTGAATTTGTTGTAGCAGAAACAAAAGAAAAAGCTCTAATTAAAGCAAAAAAAATTAATGACAATATCAAAATGGATGAATTGATCCAAGATGAAGACGTTCTAGACACATGGTTTTCTAGTTGGTTGTGGCCAATATCTGTATTTGACGGTATAAATAATCCTAAAAACAAAGAAATTAACTATTACTATCCTACAACAGATTTAGTAACTGCACCAGAAATTATTTTTTTCTGGGTAGCAAGAATGATAATATCAGGATATGAATATAGAAATGAAATGCCTTTTAAAAATGTCTACTTCACTGGCATTGTTAGAGATAAAAAAAGAAGAAAAATGTCAAAATCTCTTGGAAATTCACCTGATCCAATTGAGCTAATGAAAAAATATGGTGCTGACGGAGTGAGGGCTGGAATGCTATTCAGCGCCCCAGCTGGAAATGATTTACTTTTTGATGAGAAGCTCTGTGAACAAGGAAGAAATTTTTCAAATAAGTTATGGAATGCTTTTAGGCTTATTAAAAGTTTTGAGATTTCAAGTAAAGGAGGTGATCAATCTCTAGCAATAAATTGGATAAATTCTAGGTTTAATGAGGTATTAGATCAAGTTGAAGATCATTTTTCTAAATATAGAATATCAGATGCTCTTCTTTCTCTTTATACATTTATCTGGGATGACTTTTGCAGCTGGTATCTAGAAATAATTAAAGAAAAGAGCATCTCAAAAAACACATATGATGAGACAATAGCCATACTTGAGAGAATTTTAAAAACACTCCATCCTTTTATGCCATTTATTACTGAAGAACTTTGGAATCAAATAGATGATAAAAGAGATTATATTATGATATCAGATTATCCTAGTTCAGATAAGTTTGATATAAAACTTAATAAAGATTTTAATAAAATTTTTGAAATAGTTTCTGGCCTTAGAAAGCTTAAATCAGATAATAAGATAAAACAGATAGATGTTGTAAAAGTATTAGTTAATAAAAAATCAAATTTTGATTTTAATCTTTATAAAGGCTTAATTGAAAAACTTTCTAAAACAAAAGATCTTGAGGAAATAGACGATATTCCAGACAAATTCCCTACTCTAGTTTCAGGAAAAGATATTTTATCCCTTGCTATAGAAAAATCAAAAGATTCTAAAGAAGATACTATAAAGCAAATTGAATACTTAGAAGGATTCTTAAAGTCAGTTGAAAAAAAATTATCAAATAAAAGCTTTGTAGATAACGCACCAAAAAATGTTGTAGATATAGAAAAAAAGAAAAGAGATGATGCCTTAGTTAAGTTAGAAAATCTTAAAAAATCTATATAAAATAACTACCAAGAAATTATTACTTTACCATCTGCTTCAGTAAAATCATCATTCGTATCTAATATATTAACTTGATTTGCTCCTCCGTTGAAAGAAGCTCCACCACCTCCACAATATGGGCTTCCAGATTTAGCTCCTCCACCACCGCTATAACCACCACCACCACCACCATATGTGTTTGTCACTCCTCCTCCTCCTCCAAACCCTCCTCCAAATCCATCACCAACTCCTCCATTAACAAAAGCTTGGGGAACTGTATGGTTTCCAACTCCAGCACAAGGATTGCTTCTACTATTATTTCCTACATCACCATTACCTAATAAACCAGCACCACTTCCACCATTCCCTCCACTTCCACCAGCACCATTAGTAGCAGCGGCTTGATTATTTCCTGTACCTCTATTACCAGTTGTAGTTAAACTAGCATTTTGATATGAATGAGTTCCAACTCCCCATGGTTTTAAATGTGGACCTCCACATCCTCCAGCAACAACCAATGGACTATTATCATTTTTTGTTACAAATGTTCCACCACCACCACCCCATCCTGGACGACATGAAGCCTTCCAGCCATGTTGGCCTACTAATATTTTTATAACTTCTCCTTGAGTTAAATTAAATTCACCTGTAATCTTTGCTGGATGACCAACTTCAACAGTAGGTTCACCTTCATTTCCCCCTGTAGCACCTATTGCTGTTATAGTAAAAGTTCCTGAAAAAGGAACAGTGAATAATTGTATACCAGAAGAAGATGTAACTAAACCTTCCAAGTTAATGCCTAAATATTCAGCGTCAACCTGAGCTTGCGTAGGTCCAATATGCCTTATTGCATCACATGATGTAAATGTTGCTGAAACCCCTTGAATCGCACCTGTAGATGATTTGTAATGACTAGCTTGATGAGAGGGTAGAATTTGAGAATAACTTGAAAGAGTAAATAAAAAGAAGAAAATAAAAATTAAAGCTTTTTTCATTACCTAACGATTTCAAATGAATGAACAACTTCTGTATCAATTCTTATCGATGATCCTACTGAACAGTATTTGGTGAGAGCTAAGCTAATAAACCTATCTGCTTCACTATCCTGAAGGTCTTTTGAGTAAATTATATATTTTATATTTATTTTTTTATAGTACATAGGATGTGTCTCAGCTCTTATACCTGAGGATTCAGCTTTTAAATCTCTGAAGTCTCTTCTCCTTTTTTTTATCATGGATACTATTTCTACAGCTGCGCAAGTGGTAACTGCAGAAAGAAGCAATTCCATAGGTGATAAATTTTCTTTTTTATCCTTTTCATACATATCAATAGTTAACTTATTTCCTGATTCATTCAGAACTTGAAACTTTTCATCGTTCAAATAAGACATACTAACATTCACTTCCATAATACGTAAAGAATTGTTATATTCAAACAAAAATAATACATGAAATTTAATATTATATTTCTAATAATTTATTTTTTTTCAATTAATGTATTTTCTCAAGAATCTCTTGAAAGTATTCTCAGTGAAATTGACGATTCTGAGAGTTCATCTGCTGTAACTTCAACATTTAAATCTACAAGGATAATAAATGGTCACTCTGTTGAACTGGCAAGTCCAAAATCTTTAGAGTTTCGTATAGCCCATAGGTTTGGACCAATTAATAATGGTTTTTATGATATTTTTGGTTTAGACGCTGCTACTATAAAAATGAGTTTTGAGTATGGAATTAATGATAAAATGATGGCTGGTTTTGGTAGAAGTTCCTATCAAAAAAGTTATGATATATTTTTTAAAATTGCTCTTATGAAGCAAACAAAAGGAGTCAATTCAAAACCTTTTTCTTTATACTATGTAAACTCTGAATCAATAAATACTTTGAGGTATGATCCAAAAATTTCATTTCAAAATAGAATTTCTTATAGTCACCAGCTTCTTCTTGCTAAAAAAATAAATGAAAAGTTTGCTTTTCAAATTTCTCCTAGTTTAGTTTTTAGTGATTTTGAAAATTATGATAAAAATTCATTTTTTATAGTCGGTGCAGCAGGAAAATATATGTTATCAAAAAGAATGGCTTTGAACATTGAATATTTCTATAGATTAAAACATGAAAACGATAATTCAGTTGGATACATTAATATTTTTGAAAACAATTATAATTCATTGAGTATAGGAATTGATATTGAAACAGGAGGACATGTTTTTCAATTACATTTTAGTAATTCATCACCAATGATTGAAAAAGGATTTTTGTTAGAAACCAATAAGTCATGGTCAGATGGCACGATCCATTTTGGATTTAATATTTCAAGAGAATTTTCTATAGGAAAAAAATCTTCTAAAAAAGAATGGTAGCAGTACTTTATCCCTTACTTTTTTTTATTTTTCCAGAAAATGATTCAAAATTTATTATAAATAATTCTATTGTTGAATTTTTTTCTTACGCACCTTTAGAAAACATAAAAGCTGAAAATAAAAATAGTGTTGGAGTCATAGATTTTAAATCAAACGAATTTATAATAAAGATCCCGATGAATAAGTTTGATTTTCCTAATAATTTAATGGAAAAACATTATAATGATAGTTACCTTGAAACAGAAAAATTTCCTAATTGTACCTTCAAGGGTCTTATAACTGATGAAATTAATCTGTTAAATAGTGAAAATCAAAAAGTAAATGCAATCGGTAAATTAGAATTACATGGAGTATCAAAAGATTTCGAAATCCCCTTAAACATAAAAATAAATTATGATTCCATTTTAGTAAGCTCTGAATTTGAAATAAGATTGGATGAATTCAAAATTAAAATACCTAAATTATTATTTAAAAATATAGCAGAAGTTATAGAAGTAAAGGTAAATGCAGATTTAAAAAAATATATCAAAGAATGAGAATAGGAGTTACTGGAGCTTCTGGGCTTGTAGGGTTTAATTTTTGTGAGCTTGCCCAATCAAAGAAAAGTCAGTTGAATATCTTAATAAGAAAAGATATTGATTATTTAAAAAAGATTAAAGCTAAAAAATTCTATGGAACCCTTGATGATATCGAAACACTAGAAAAGTTTTGTTCAGGCTGTGAAGTAATAATTCACTCTGCAGCTATGATATCAATAGGCCTAGATTCATATGATGATGTATACAAAGTAAATTATATAGGAACAAAAAATTTATTAAAAGCATGCATTAAAAAAAATGTTAAAAAATTTATTTTTATAGGAACAGTCAATGCTTATAATAAAAACTCTAAATCAAATACATTTGATGAATCACTTGATTTTGTAGAAAAAGGAAGTAGTTATGATGTTACTAAAGCAAAGGCGCAAAATCTTGTTTTAAATTGTAATGAATTGTTTAAAGTGTCAATAAATCCAACATCCATATTAGGTAAAAATGACTTTAAACCTTCGAGGCTTGGTAAAATTGTAAAAACACTTTATCAAGGTAAGTTACCATTCCTAGTAAATGGTGGTCTTGACGTGATAGATGTTGAAGATTTATCAAAAGCAATATATACTTCAATTAATAATGGAAGAGACGGCGAATCATACCTAGTTTCTGGAAAATATAGATCATTTAAAGAAATATATAATTCCATAAAGAAACTTAAAAAAACACCTTCTACTGTTATATTTTTTCCAAAAACAATTATTGAATTATTTTTACCACTTCTTTCACTCTTCCCTGTATCTTTTTTAAAAAAAGCAGCAGAAATTAATGGAAAAATTTTTCCAGGTTTAGAAAATTTAACTAAAGAATCAATTGAAAATATTATCAATTTTCCAAAAAATATTAATAATTCTAAAGCAAAAAACGAACTTGGACTTAAAATAAGTTCCCTTGATAAAACAGTAAAAGATGCCATTTATAGATAACTATTTTTTGTTTGCTTACATTTGGATCGGTATAGGGTTCATTTCTTTTCCTCTTATATTGAAATATGATGCTCCATATGGAAGACATACTTCAAGTGATTGGGGTCCTTTAGTTGATAATAAATTAGCATGGATAATTATGGAGTTACCAGCCCTTATACTTTGTCCATTAATAGTTTTTTTATCTGAAAATATTCTTTCTAGCTTAACAAAATTTTTTATACTTCTTTGGATTATCCATTACTTTAACAGAAGTGTTGTCTTCCCCATCCGAATTAAAACCAAGAAGAAAAAAATGCCCCTCATTATTGCTTTTCTTGCTATTGTTTTCAATATTGTAAATGGACTAATTAATGGATTATATTTTTCTAATATAGGATACAATTACCCAGAATCATGGATTGGTTCACCACAATTTATTTTTGGAATAATAATTTTTGTTTTTGGATTTTATATTAATAATGTATCAGACTCCTATTTAATCAGTCTAAGAAAAGGTCATGATAATAAATATGTCATACCACAAAAAGGATTATTTAAATTCGTTTCTTGTCCTAATTTTTTTGGAGAAATTATTGAATGGCTTGGTTTTGCAATCATGACATGGAGCATAGCTGGTCTTGCCTTCTTTTTATGGACATTTTTTAACCTTGTTCCTAGAGCTCTTTCACATCATAAATGGTATAAAGAGAAATTCCCAGACTATCCTAAAAGTAGGAAGGCTGTATTTCCTTTTATACTCTAATATGTAGTATATCCTCCCATCTTGTAGTATAACAAGGGGAGAGTTTTTCCTTTCCTATTTTCCATTTATTATTAATACCCGAAGAGCTAAGTTTTAAAATATCTCTACCCATATTTCCGTTAACCGTATCAATTGTTTTCATAAGTTTATCTGTCTTATTTCTATCTGTAGTTTCAAATAAATTTAACTGAACTTGATTTTTAGGTATTATATCTGAAAGTATAATACCAGCTTTTTTATATGAATATCCTGATCTAAATATTTTTTTAAGACACTTTATCGCAAGTTTAGTAATTGTAATTGTATCGCTTGTTGCAGTATGAAAATTCATTGAAAAATAACCAGAGTATTGTTTAACCTTTGGTTTAAATCTATTTGTATACATAAAAACGCTAATAGATCTAGCACAAGCCTTCTCTGAACGAAGCTTCTCTGAACATCTAGAAGAGAACATACTAATATACTCTGACATTCGAGAATATTCTTTTATTTCGATAGCAAAAGATCTAGAAGTACATATGCTCTTTTTCATATTTCTATTTGTATTGAGATTAAAATGAGGTATACATTTTAGCTCTCTAACCATTCTAAGCCCAACCACATTCATCACCTTTCTTATCCATGTCTCATCACATTCAAGAAGGTCAGCTGCGGTATGTATACCATACTTCTTCATCTTTATAGCATACCTAATTCCTATTCCCCATATCTCATCTAGAGGTAATGATCTTAATATCTCATTTATCTCATTTTTATCTTTGAGATAAATTATTCCATTTCTTGATTTTTTTGCGATATACCCGGCAACTTTAGATAAAGTCTTAGTATACGATATACCTATAGAAATAGGAATACCTGTCCACCGTTTAACTTTTTCTCTAATATGTAAAGCATAACTATAAGGATCTTTTATTCCACTAAAATCTAAAAAAGCCTCATCTATAGAATAGATCTCATAAGAAGGTACATTGTTTCCAACAATATCAAAGACCCTTTTAGAAATATCACCATATAATACAAAATTTGAAGAGAAAAGATGAATATTATGTTTATCTACAAGATATCTTTTTTTAAAAATAGGCTCCCCCATTTTAAGGCCTAAAGACTTTGATTCGTTAGATCTTGCTATTACACATCCATCATTATTCGAAAGCACCGCAATAGGTTTTTTATCTAGATGAGGCTTAAATATCCTCTCACAAGAAGCATAAAAATTATTACAATCAACTAATGCTATCATCGTACTCTATTAAAAGACCACATAACCTTACCCCAAACATAAGATTCAGAGTTTTTTGTAATTTTTATTGGACTCATATTCTTATTTTCTGGATATAAAAAAATATTTTCTCCTAGTTTCTTATATCTCTTAACAGTAAAATCTCCATCGATAACCACCAAAACAATATCACCATTTTTTATTTCCTCTGCCCTATCAACTAACAGAATACTACCATCAAAAATTTTAGCATTTACCATAGAATTACCACTTACTCTGACAAAGAAAGTTGCACTGGGATGCTTTATTAATTTTTTATCTAATGATAAATCAAATTCTAAAAAATCATCTGCTGGCGAAGGAAAGCCTGCTGGAACAGATTGGGAAGAAAATGGTATTTCTTTAAAAATATTTAAACTTTCAAACGATGGTTTTGTAGACTTCATACTTAAGTGAATTTAATTTTATGAATAAAAATTAGATTACTAATATAATTAGTTATTACTAATATAATTAGTAATAACTATAAAAAATACTAATTAAACTTATTGTATGATATTTCCCTTTGAGAATTTGATTTGAATCTATGATTTTTATCCTCCATTAAAGCAGAATGCTTAGTTTTTCTTCCATCAATTCTTTTTCTCCACCGAATAAAAGATTTTTTACGAAGATTTTTTCTCATTATTGATATAACCTCCTTTTCACTAAGTGAAAATTGAGCTTTAATAATATCAAATGGCGTCCTATCCTCCCAGCACATTTGAATTATTCTATCTAAAGACCTACGTGATAACCTTGTCATAAAAAAAATAAAATAATATAATTAATTTAACTGTCCAAAGAATTGTTCTAAACCAGTTATAGTCTATCAATCTATTTATTAGACTTATATTATGCTTTAGCGAAAGTTTATTATGAATTGGGACCAATATTATAAATGTAAATAACCATATAACCAAAAGAATAATCAAGGATAAAAATAAGTCACTATCTATATAATTTAAATAAATCAATGAAAATAGCTCTCCAACCATAAACGGAA
>MDTB01095579.1_pt1 | contig 11190 bp, 16 predicted proteins | sample 811161 | NCBI WGS metagenome assembly MDTB01 (sample SAMN05326650, study PRJNA326480) | marine metagenome | isolation source: seawater | place: Mediterranean Sea | collected 2009
AACCGACGCCAAAAAGCTCGGGGCGCTCAAATGTGAAAAAGTTTTTACGGACGCCCATTTTGTGCGGCCTAAGCTCTACCGCATGGACGATAAGGTAAAGGCGAAAGGATTCCCTAAAAAGACGGACGACGAGGGCAAAGGGGCACCATTCGATCTGTCCGACTTTGAAAAAGTCTTAGTGGGTGGTGTGTACGAGTTCGAGCGTATGCCGAGAATAAAAGAGGTCATCGGAAACGCAAACCGGGGAGCTGTACCGTTCAAGCCGTCGCGAGCCATGGCCACCAAGAAACTCCAAAACACGGTCAGAGACAAGCGGTGCACGTACACCGACGGCAGCTCACGGGCCTGGACCGTAGAAGAACTCAACGAGCCGTGGAAGTAGCGGTGGTTTTAGAAGAAGTCGAGTTTAAAGCGTTTTTTGATCGAGCTTACGTGTTTGCTATAGTGACGGACTAACTCGGAGTATTGAGCCTCGGTTAGCCCGTTATCTTCGGCGTAATCATAAATATGCGAATAGTCATTTAGGGCTTGGACGATGAGGGTCTTAGCCGCCTGGTTTGGAGTGACCATCCGGGGGCCGCTATAGTGAGGGTTGGCGATCTTCATGGCCCCCAGCCTACTTGCGATCATTCGTGTTGTCTACTTGGTATGACCGCCCCCGCAGTCGCTGTGCTTGACGTGTGCGCTGTCTCCAGGGGAGCAAAGTGAGGCGTGTCAACTCGCATTGCGCTTTCCCAAACGGTTGAAGTACGTACCTCGCAATCGCGAGCTGTATCACCCGCTACCGTTGCAGAAGACGCATTACATACCGACCTGACGTACATTTCGTGGAATAACATGCACGTTCTAAAGTCCGCACGGATCGCTGTACTGGATCGGACAAGCAACATGTTCACCGTGCAAGCCTCGCCTTCAATATAAACAGCGTCACTCCCAATTGGTATTATTCCCGGCACGACACGCTGCGTGAGAAACGAAAAAGCGCCTAGACACAGGCAACAAAAGACCAGTATCGCAAAAATTTTTTTTCGCATGGCTACCGCTAACCGAGATCGGTTCGGCGTGCAAGTGCGTCTTGTTTTTTCAATGATTACGAAGACCTAAAAAGAGGCTTACGGTAAGCCGAAAAGTTATTCCCTGAATTGTTGAATAATATAAAACGCTTACAATAATAAGAACTCAGCTCGCGTTGACAAAACATTTGAGAAGTCTAGCCTAAGGCCCACTACGACGCCGCGCTATCGGATGCGTGGGGACAAAATTACAACTTAAAGAAGGAACCACACAGATGGCTAAACTTGCAACACTTTCAAAATCACAACTCATGCGCCGCATTGAGTCTTCAAACAGCGTCGCACGCAAAGCACGCGAAAAATCTGCAAAAGGCGTTGAAGCACTTATGAATACAGGCGTTGGCGCTGCTTCGGCATTCGGCGTCAGCTTCGCCTCGGCTAAGTTCGGCGGAGCCGAAGGCGTGGCACTAGGACCCGTTCCTTTAGAGCTAGCTGTGGGCCTTGGTGCGCTTGGTCTGAGCATGACGGGCATGGGCGGCGACGCAACTAAATATCTCGCGTCCGCAGCCAACGGTGCCCTTTTTGCTTACGCTGCAAACACCGGCCGCAACGCCGGTTTAGCTTCAGGCGAATAAAGCCGGGCGGCCCAAAAATCTCAGCGCGGCATGGTGTCGTGCGACAGAAAAAAAATTAACAAACGAGGAGACATCGAACGATGTATAAAAGAAATCCATACAGCGCGAACCCATTCGCCGCTGGACACACACTGCAAGCGCGACGCGGAGGCAATAGCCAACCTCGCGTAGGAATGATCGAAGTTGGCCAAACTGGAAACGGAATGGGACCTGCTACTGCAAGCCCTGTTTTCGGTGGTTTTGGTGCACAACCCGGTATCCATCCTGTGCGTAACGTCCCCCCAACCGAACTACGTGGTAGTGCGCTTGGTTTCGACGCTACCGTTGCAGCGAACGCTACTGCAACCATCACCAGCCGTCCACAGCAGGCTTTTCGTCCAGAAAAGCTAGTTGTCGGTGCCGCTGGCGCTGCTAACTTTTTGATCACCGACATCAAAATTGGAAACACGTCGATGCTTTTGAATTCGACTGGTATTCCTGCCGAGGCTTTCACGCCAGACGCAGTTGGTGTTCATCTTCGGTTTAAGACGGCGCAGCCCGCACAGGATTGTGTGCTCGACTGTCAAGAAATTGGTGGTGCGGCTACGCGCTTCCTAGCTGTCCTTACCGGTACAGTTGCAGAATAACGGTAATTTAGGAGAAAAGCTCATATAGCTCTGTTTTTTCGGAAACAGGGTTGAGCGGGAGGAGTACGAAAACTGATGTTTAGTGTTGATTTTCGTACTGCTCTTTTCTCCGACCCCGATAACGCGGCAGGTGACGAACGGGCGCTCATGGCGCTCATGGACGCTCTTGTTGCGGTTAACATGGCGTGGCTACGCGCACACCCAGACACCCCGCGCCTTTACGAGTCTGGCGTTGTCTATATCCCCGAACCCGACGGCCACGAAATATTCGCAGACATTCCCTCAGTCATACGCGCAGGCGGTGGCGACTGTGACGATCTCGTCGCTTGGCGCGTCGCAGAGCTTCGCTTTTTCGGAATCGACAAGCGGGCAAAGGTGCGCTTGATAGCTTACCCTCGCGTGTGTCCCGATCCTAGCGAACCTTGCACATTGTATCACGTACAGGTCCTTCGCGGCGGCACCCTTAAACAGTACCCCGAGGATCCGTCGGCGAGACTCGGGATGAGGACATCACACTTATGAATTTTCCAATCGTTGTAGCGTTAGTTGGGCTCGCGTATGCACTCTTTGCCTCACCAAAGAAGGCAGGGGCTCGACAGTTGAGTGGCCCCTCGGACGCACCCCCACGTAATGGCACCCCAAGCACGCGTGGGGGTGCGACCGTTGTGGGCAATTACGACCCCGAGGCGGCCAAGGCGTTGTCGCAGACCCTTTACGCAGATTTATCGGAGCGCGGACGGCGTGCCGACAAAGAGCTTCTCCGGGCTTTTCAGGGAGCCGCAGGCGTGGCTGCCGACGGTAAATATGGACCCGAGACGAAAGGTGCACTTAACTACTGGCTGTACGCTGCACTAGGCGACGGCGCACCGGGAGCCCCTGACGCCATCTTCGGCCGAGGCGAGACAATTTACTCAGCGCCCGACGGTATCGCACGTACAAACATCGAGGTTCCTGCCGAGCAAAGCGGTTGGCCACCTGTCAGCGGCTACGATGAAAACGCGGCGATCTACTACGCCCCGCTAGCAGCGGAGGCCGTACGCAATGGTCGGGGCTACCGAACGAACCCAAACAAAATTAAAGCAGTGCGGGCTTTTCAGCTTGCGTCCGGTTTGCGTGTCGACGGTCTTTATGGACCCACCACACGCGGCGCATTGGTTTATTGGTTACAACAGCAGTCAGTGTACACCGGAAGTGCACCGCGCTCCCTGTACGGGATAGGCACTAAAGCCTACAACCCACGGGGATAAAAATGAAATCTTGAGGAAACAAATTTTTTTCGCCCCGTGCGGGCAAAGGAACAAATAAAATGGCTACAGAAATTGGCTCGATCCACACAGGCAACAGGACGCACATTCAGGGTGCACATACCGGACGCATCGCAATGAGCGGTGCCCACACCGGGCGTATCGCAATGAGCGGTGCTCATACAGGGATGGCCCACATGGGCGGTGCCCACACGGGCGGTGCCCACATGGGCGGCTACGATCAGAACTATCTAGGAGGCGCAGCCTACCTAGCGAGTGGTTTTGGCTCCATGTCGCCTGTAGGGATGGGCAACATCGACATCGACGCAGCAGGCACAGGCGGCTGGGATTCGTGGACAAACGCTGGTTATTTTAACCCATCGTTCGACTATGCGTTTCCTACGTCCGTTGGCGCAATCGGTCTGGCAGGAGCGCATACAGGCGCAATCGGAATTGCAGGTGCCCACACTCGTCGTCGCAAGCCAAGGCAGCTTATGGACGTGTTTCTAGGCCGAGACAAACGTAACTTACGCCGCCGACCAAGCATTGGCGCAATGCGCATTGGTGCAATGCACATTTAGGAGACGAAGCGTTGAACACTAGGAACCTTATACTGGGGCTCGCGGGTGTTGGTGCGCTGGCGTTATTGTTTATGCGAAAGAAAACCCGGACAGGCTACAGTAAAACGCGTGCCATAAGGACCGCTCCTCTGGCCGCCGACGCTGTGGCCATTGGAGAGGATTACCGCGACTACCCGGACAGGGTCGAGGCGCTCTTGCAGTTTCAAACTGCTGCGGGTATCGACGCGGACGGTCTTTATGGGCCAACGTCGCGTGGTGCGCTCGTCTACTGGCTCGGGGAACAAGGAATTGATGCGAGCCGCGCCCCTCCGACGATTTTTGGCAATGGCACAAAGGCTTACAGTGAGCCGCTTGCGCCTTCTTCGTTCCAAACAAAGCGCTATGTTCCGCATTCGCCTGAGGCTATTGCCTTGTTTGAAAAAGGCGCTCGGCGTGCGAACGTGCCGGTGTGGTGGGCAAGCGAACCCGGATTGCACAACATCCTCGACAAAGAGTCGGACGGATATGTGGGTCGTCCTAACTACACGTACGGCGACAGAGCCCGCGACGAATCAGAATGGGGTGGTGTCCTAGACGAGTTGCGGCAAGGCCAGATCACTGCCACGTCGAGTGCGACCGGTCTAGGTCAGTTACTGCTGCGCAACGTAGACAAATATTATCCCTCGGGACGCAACGGGCTCGGGGACCCAGTCGAGGAAGCCGCAGGGATGCTTGCCTATATAAAAGACAGGTATGGCGACCCTGCAAACGCATGGGCCAGTTACGGCAAAATGGGCTTCGAGGGTTACTGATGGGCGCGTTTAGTGGAGCAGATTTTTTTCAAGGGCAGCTTACAGAGGCTGAGTATGCACGTCTGCCGGAGAGGTTGAGAAAGTATATCCTTGTCGAAGGCCAGTTTCTGACTGCGCCCTCAGAAGCCCCGAGACAGTGGGATAGCTTCCTTACGCGTCTAAGCGACGAAGGTTGGCGCGTGTTTGTTCGCGACGTAGAGGTCCCAACGGATACGTCGGTTTTGGACTATTTTTCTCGCGGGGAATATATGCCCTTCCAGTTACTCGTCTACAAAGAGGGAGCAAGCAAGGAAGACGCCGTACTTGCCGTCGACGCCGCTGCCAAGTTTGTTGGCCTTACGTCGTCGCAAGCAGCTCAAGCATACAAGAACACTTTTACCGAACAGGTGATCCAGCCAACAATTAGGGACACGAAAAAAGCAGGGGCGGAGACAGGGAAGTTTTTAGAGAAAGTCTTACCGTGGGTCGCCATTACTGCGGGGGCCGTTGCCGTCATCTATGTGACAGGTGCACTTAAGCCCCTCATAAAGGATGGTTAACGATGGGCCCGTGGATCTTCATAGGCATTCTTGCTGCCGCTGTCCTTTATATCGATACGCGCAGCAAAGAGGAATATGCGCCCGAGATACCTGAAGGTAAAGTTTTGCTTAGCGAAGCAGCAGCGGGGCGTTATGCTCAGATGCTTTGGGGTAACTTACAAGTTGAGCTTCAGGACATCCCGTTGTGGGACAACTTAGACCCCTCGCTAAAGACAGCTTTTACAAAAATCGCTATACAAGCCGCCAACCAAAACCGTGCGGTTACGTACAACGAAATAGAAATAATTCTAAACAGTGCCCGCGAGGGCGCATAACAGAGAGGAAAAAAAGATGAGTATCATTAACATTCAAGGTGGTATCCCTGTTGCGTCGGCTGTGGTCGACGCTACTACGGTTGCGGGCGCTGTCTCGTATGACTCCAACAGTGGTCAGTTTACTGACGCTGGGCTGTCACGAGTGTCGCAAGGCATTTACCGCCTCACGCTAAGCCAAGACATTGCAACCACTAAAATGTGTGTGCAGGTTACGGTAAAAGCAAAGAACAACACCACAAAATCAAACGGTGCAGGTAATTACATTATCGTAGACACCAAGACGATTGAAGTGATTACAAACGACCAGGGCGGGTACGGCACGATGGACTGTGACTTCTCGATCTGCGTCTGGCAAATTGCATAGGAAAAAAGATGAGCGGAGTACCATTACTAGGCGGAGCGCGAACAGCGATTGCCAATGTCTTTGTAAACAGTGACGGTAACATGGCGTATCAGAGTAACGACGGTTTTACTGACACACTTACACGAAACGGCACGGGCGACTACACGCACACGTTAAGCCACCACATTGCGGTGGCGAACCAGTGTATCTTGATTACGTTGGCGGGCGAAGGCTCGGTCAACTACACGCAAGTAAGCGCGTCGCAAATTCAGGTGATTATAAAGGACGCGATTGGCGGGTCTGCGAAAGACATCGGCTATTCGATCCTTATAGCACAAAAGCAATAAGGAGAATGAGCAATGGCCAACAACGGAAATGGTAGCGACGGCCCCTTCGACCCCTACGGCAATCCCAACCCTGAACCAGGCACGGAAGCGTACAATGAGCGCTGGCCGGGTGTTGCTCAGGGCCAGTACGATCAGCCACCCTACGAAGGAATCTACGCGCCTAACGCCGGATTTTACGGCTATCCATTTGTTGGCCGTGGCTCAACCCCCCTCGCGCCTGGCTTTACGCCCGAACAAGAAGCCGCAATAACAAAGCGTCTTTACGAGCGTGGCTGGGCACCCGATAACACACGGTTCGCTCGCGGGCTCGGTAAGATGGGTATCGTCGGCTCGGCCGAAGTGTTTACGCCAATCGATGATGCGAGCATTACACAAGAGCTTGTGCGCATCGAGCGCGATGACGACGAAGCCAGTGACATGTGCCTAAACATCATGGTTGAGAATATCGACTCGGACGCCACCAAAGCGCCCATCGCCCAGATTAGGTGCAGGTGGGGCGCAGGCGGTTTCCAGAACGTCGTCACGTTCGACGCGATACAAGGCACCACCCTTAACTTTTCCGCAGCGTCTGTCTATGCAGAGGCGATAGTTCCAGCGGCCAATCAAACGCCTGCGCCTGCCATCGTACGAATAGGCGCGACAGTCGCACAGGGTACGCGAAGCGCCAATCACAACATCGTCTCGACGGATTATGGCGGCACGATAGCAGCAGGCGCAAGCGCACTTTTTAATGTCCCTACGTTTGCCGATGCCGTGCTCGTTAGCCGCTCCGGTAGTCCGACGACGTCTTCGTTTGACGTGCAGCAGCAAGCTGCGGGTCTTGAGAACTGTGGGATACAAACCTTTGCGGCGAGCACGAACATGGATAACTGGTTTCCGCTCAGCCGCCGCGCAACGACAATACGCATAGAAAATACGTCGGGTGGTGGGCTCGTGCTCGTACCCGTGCTAACTTTCCGCATGTCGATTTAGGAGTAAATATGGCCAAACTTAGCGACGAAGCAAAATCTATTTTACTTACCGGGGGAATTCTGGGTGGGCTTGTCCTGCTCGTGTGCGCTCGACGCACAGAAGGCCCCGCTCCTGACGAAGTTGGTTTTGGTCCCCGCTCGCCTATGCCAGCGGGAAGGTCTGGGGGTCCAGCGTTCGCGCCGCCCCCCGCTGCACCTCCACCAGGCGGAAGCGCTGGCAGTCCGTCGCCGGGTGCCTTCGCGCCAGCGCCCTTTTCGCCCCCACCTTTTTCGCCGCCTCCTCCGTTTAGCCCCTCCCCGGCACCGGGCGTTCCGCCTGCCGGTGTACCTAGTGGGCCAAGTGGTCCGCAGGCTACACCCGACGGCTTTAACATCGGGACGTTTGCCCCGCCGCCGCAGGCAATGGCAACCGATCAACCCGCAGTTACGTTCGCACCCCCTGAAGCATCGCCGCCCGAGGCTTCACAACAGGCGGCTGAAATGCCTCGCGCTTTCGTGCAGTACGAATTGGCCCCCGAGGATCGAACCGTTGAACCGGAAGTGGTAGAATCGGCGACGCCCGCTGCGTTTAAGCGAGGTTAGCGATGCCTGTGATTCCCTGGGCCATAGCCGCACTTGCCGTCACTGTGTGGCACCTGCGCACAGCGATCCCAACGCGCCGAACGTCGGCCAACGGCACCGCCGTTAGCGGTTTTCCGCTCCCATACGACGCCAAGAATTGGGATGAACTCACGGAAAGCAACAACTCAGTGCGCCAAGCCCTTACGTTCTGGTCGCGAGTTAACAAGATGGAGCCAGACTTTCTCTTGCCTACGTGGATTGAACTCACAGGCACCGAGCAAAAAATGGTCGTCGACGCGTTCGCCAAGGGCGACCCCTCCCAGCTCCGACAGGTTGTTCAGCTTTCTATGCGCCGGGCCGAGCCCAAACGCGATGACGCCGAAATGAGACATACTGCTCTTGAAATTGCAGAGCAGGCAGCGCGGGGTGTGTAATGCAATTAGGCATACTTCTAGGCGGTCTGGTCCTCGCCCTGTTCGTCTTTGGCCGCACAAAGGTTAAGGACCCGGACCCTCAGGCGTACGCAAACCTGGCTGACGACTTAGCATCACCTGCCGCCCAATACCAAAGGGCGAGCGCGTTAGTCGCCCGCATGTTGCCCGGTGCGCGTGACCTTACAGGAGGTCGGGCGGAAAAAATCGTCTTAGACGAAGCCGCAAAAAGTCGGCTTTACACAGCCATACGCCAAAGCAGACGAGGGTTCGGAATTATCGTCCGCACAGGACCTGGCCCTGCGGGGCAACGCGTTTTTTCGTCTCGCGCTGAGTACCGTGCGTGGTGGATGCAGAGATACGATACGCTCACGCCCAAGCTAACGACATATAACAAAGAACTCGCAACCAAACTTGCTCCCCGCGTCGCCGCTCATTTACGTGAGTATCGAGGATGGTACGTCGGCGAACTGGTCGAGGAATTTCAGCGAGCGGCTGGCCTTCAAAACGGGAAAGGCGAGACTAGCGGCAGATACGGCGGCGTGACCATGGGGGCATTGTGCTACTTCCTTTACGAAGAAAAAGGCAAAGCCTGTGATTACCAGGTTGTGCCGTCTCCGCTCGTCGACCCTATGTGGCACGTTCCCTATCTTCCGCCTCGTTCGGAGCAGACATGAGCAACCAGGCAAACTTTGATGCCTTCTTAGAGCGCAACGAAGGCGCAGTCGCGCAGGCCGAAGCCGCAGTCGACGCCCTAGGCACAATCGACGCACAGGCCATCGCCATTCAACGTGCTGAAGAAGAAGGCGCAAAAGTGGTGGCCGCAGGGCGGGCGCGTCTCGAAGCTGAAAGGCAGGCGGGTGTTAAAGCTGTACTGGATGTAAACGAAAGCGCCATCAAGGTCGCCAAAGAATACGCCGAGCAGCTGGAAGCCGAGCGCGACAAGTTTATTCTGCTTGCCCGTGAAGCGCGGGCGGACGCCGAGCGTGCATTTACGGCAATACAAACCAAGTACGCGCAAGCTGTAGACGCTGTTCGGTCAGCGCAAACCATGCGAGAGGCCATACGCGAGCAGATAGCATCCTATGCAGAAGGCCAGCCTTACGCGGAAGACATTGTTAATCAGGTGCTTTCGCTTGAGGATGAACTCGCAGAGGAGCTTTCGACGTTTGCTGAGACGCTGAAAGGAATCGGGGAGGAAATAGCCTCCGACATTAAAGACGCTGCATTAGCATTGTACGAATCCACGCTTGAGCCTGTGGTGGAGTGGTTTCAGCAAGAAATTGTCACGCCCCTCTTTGGCGACGAGCCGGGTGTTATTACAGGGATAAAAGAATGGGCGGTTCGCAACGCGCAGCAGTTCGCCAAGCTCGCGCAGGTTGCGTCAATCTACCTTGCGGCGGGTCGCCTGCTCGTTGGGCTGTTCAAGGCGTCGGGGGCAAATGTCGAATACGAGACATGCAAAGACAATGATCTCGGCGGTGACTTTGACTTCCAGTACAGCCGGTGGAACCTCCTAATGATGGCAACGGCTGTGGGTGGTAAGAATGGCTACCGCCTCCCTGTTTACGACCGGGTGTTTCGCTTCCGAAGGTTCCAGCCCGTCCTTGCTACCCTTACTGCACAAGTCGGACAGTGCAACCCCTTCGCAGGCGGTCTCGGCACGCGAACAGAAGATTGCCCCGGATGGTTCACGGGAGACTTCGAACGGAGTGTCACGTACATGTGGCATTTTGTCGGCTCAACCAATCAGCGTATGCTTGCTGAAATATGGACCGAGATGGGGTGGCAGGAAGACCTGCCCCGCGATTGCGACGGCAACCTAGCAAACGAGCGTAATTTGTGGCCGAGCGACGCAGAGTACGATGCTCGATACGCGCTCACGCCGCAGGGCCGCCCGGCACTATTTGAACCCGAAGGATGGCCTCGGCTTAACACGGTGTACGGCCAGCGCATGGGCGTGGCCACCACGGTGCCTTACCCGAGCGGCACGGCCGCACCTTATGTCGGGGACGACCCACGAAACACGCAAGGGCAGCTACTGCCTGAAATACCGATGTCGTACATTCAATATGTACCGCTTCTTTATCTTGCCTTTTGGTTCGCCGCCAACCGCAGAAGCCGACCCTTTTCAACGACAGGCCACGCCCGAGCGCTTCTACGCGCATATGAAAAAGTGGTATTGGACGCCCAGCGGAACAGAGGCTACACGGTTCAGGGCTTCGTTTATCGCGAAGGCGGTGACTACCAGCCAAACGGAGGAGCTGCGTGGGGCGGTCTGCGCAAAATCGACATGATTCCTCTACTCATGGACGGTCCCCTTACAAGCTACAACTTCATGTCGTCGCGTGGCGGTGGGGCAAAAAAGTCTATCCTCGATGCGTTCGACGTTTTGGGCATGGCAGACGAGGGTGGGGAACCTTCTTCGGCGCTCACTGGCCCCGCGTATTCGTCTATAATCGGCCGCGTTTCTAAAAACCGTGGGACGGAATCCCTTGTGACGAGTCGCGCAATCCAAAAGCAAAAATCTCCCCTCATTGAGGTATCAATCGTTTGGGCAAAGGCCATCCTTAGCGGTTCGCCCGAGGCCAGTGGTCGCGCAAAGGCGCTGGCCGAAAAAGTCGCTTCGGGGCAAGGCACCGAAGACGATGGTAAAATGCTTAACGCCCTTCAAATGGCACTTTACGGTCCTGACCGTCGCGTGACGACAGCGGGATACAGGTGGCCGGTGGTCGAATAAAGATCTAAAAGGAAAATGAAATGAACCCACTACTCATAATCGGCGGCGCAGCCG
>MDTB01154339.1_pt1 | contig 11190 bp, 13 predicted proteins | sample 811161 | NCBI WGS metagenome assembly MDTB01 (sample SAMN05326650, study PRJNA326480) | marine metagenome | isolation source: seawater | place: Mediterranean Sea | collected 2009
AAAAGGATTGTAATTACTCAGAATTTTTAAAAAATCAGGTAATTTATCAATACTATAAAAAGTACCACTTAAAAAACTTAAGGGTACAATTATAAAGTTCGTAACAGTACTCATTTGATCAAATTTGTCTGCATATAAGCCAACTATAATCCCAAGTGATCCCATAAGTAATCCACCTAAGAACAAATATACAAACCACAAAACAATATTTTGAATTGATAAATCTATAAAAAAAATAAATATTAAAGTTGAGGCTGATGCAATCAATAGACCTCTAGCTGCTGAGGCAAATGTTATAGCAAATACTACCTCTGATGATGACAAAGGGCTATGCACTACATCGGTAATTGTACCCATCATCTTTCCCATCATTAAAGATGAGCTTGAATGAGCAAAACTTTGTTGAATTACCTGCATCATTATTAAACCACAAGCTAAAAATTTTATATATGGAACTCCCAATACATCTGCTCTTTGATCTCCAATAGCTAATGAAATAACTGTTAAAAATAATATGCTAGTTAAAATTGGACCAAATAACGTCTGGCCTGAAACTGTTAAAAATCTTAAAACTTCCTTTTTAAATAAAGAATAAGTTCCGACCCAATTAATAAGTCCAAATCTTCTTGCTCCGATTTGATATTTTTTCTGTAATTCAACCATAAGTAATTATTAATAAACTTTTTTTTTTATAATTGTTAAAAAACAGAAAAAAAAGCTTGTTCTGGCTCATTTATTATGATCTCTAGATAGTGTTGTAAAAATTTTTTAATATACTAAATATAGTTATATGAGCTGGACAGATGAAAAAGTCAATAAACTTAGAGATCTTTGGGGCAAAGGTCAAACAGCTAGCCAAATAGCAGAAATAATTGGCGGAGTTAGTAGAAACGCAGTAATTGGAAAAGCTCATAGATTGAATTTATCTGCAAAAATTAAGACCCGAGCCTCAATTTCTCAAAACAAGAGCGCAGGAGTATTACAATCAAATAATATCTTAAAAAAGGGAAGTAGAAAGCAAAAATTCAGATCGTTACTATTAGATAAAAGTTTTGAACCAGCTAAAAATTTACAATTAGAAGACCTAAATGAAAGTACATGTAAATATATGGAAGGTCACCCTGATGAAAAAGATTCATCATTTTGTGGAAGAAAGACAATTGAAAAATTCTCTTATTGTCCATTACATCTAATGATAGTATTCCAACCGAAAGGTAAAAAAGAAGACATGGTAGACAAGGAGGAAGAGGTGCCAAAATTTATAGAAAAAAAAGTAAAAACTGCTTAAATTATTTTAGTATTTTTTCTTTGGCTTTCTTAAATTCAGCCTCATTTATAACCCCTTTGTCATATAAATTTTTTAGCTCTTTTAGTTGAGTTATGACTTCAAGATTTTGATTTTGGTTATTAATTTCTAAATTGGAATTCTTTTCTTTTTCTTCTTTTATAAATTGCTTAGCTTCGACACCTCTAGTTATAGCTTTAACAGCAATAGATAGAACAAAAGCTAAAATTATAAATACTGCAAAATATATAATATTTGTAAGCATCAATTCGCCTTATCAATTTTCTTTTTTGAAAATTGACCCCCACTAGTCCAATTGAATGAATAACGACTTATTTCTTCCTCAAATTTTTTATGTGCTTCCATTTTAAAATCAAAATTAGTTTTATATTTTTTTGATACGACGTTATCATATTTTAATAATCTAAGCTGGTCTAAAGTTAATAATGGATTTGGCATCAATTGTAATATTTGAGCGTTTAATTTTGCTAAGGTAAATGGTAAAGGAATTAATAATCTTTTTTTTTTTATAGATTTTAAAATTTTAATCAATAAATCTTTAAATGTAAAAACTTCAGGACCAACACATTCTATAATTTCTCCAGTAATATTATTCTGAACAATTTTATAAATTATATCTGTCAGATCTGAAACATGTATTGGGGTGAACTTGGTTTTTCCGCCATAATATAAAGGCATGATTGGTAAGATACTTAGCAAACTCATAAAATTTGTTGTAAAATTGTCATCAACAGAATAAACAATAGAAGGTTTTAAAATAACGTATTTAGAAAAATTCTTTATTATTTTTTTTTCCCCACTAATTTTGCTTGTTGCATAATCACTATCAGCTGCATCCTCTATTCCGAGAGCAGAGAGATGAATAAATTGTTGAAGTGATTTTCCTTGAGCTGTTTTTGATAATAAGGACGGTAATTCTGAATGTATTAGATTAAAGTGACCTTTTTTCTTTTCTGATAAAATACCAATTAAATTTATACATATTGATGAATTTTCCATTAATCTTCCAATATTTGTCTCATTAAATGAACTGATCTCTTCGAGCTCTAAGTAACCATAGTTAGATTGTGTTTTTATTTGATAACCTTTTTGATGAATACTTCTAGTTACCGCAGTAACTCTGTAATTATTCTTTGTAAATTTTCTTATTAACGATTTTCCTATTTGGCCTGATGCACCAAATATTAAAATTGAATCTTGATTTTTCATATATATATATCTATTTAAATGAATTTAGATATTAAATTACATAAACATGATTTACCAGATGAAATAAAGTTCAGTGACAAGATAGCAATAGATTGTGAGTTTACAGGACTTAATATTGAAAGAGATAGGCTTTGCCTATTACAAATATCTTCAGGAAAAAATGATGCTCATATTATTCAACTAAATAAAGATAATTATCATGCTCCAAATCTCCAGAATATTCTTAAAAATGAAAGCATAAATAAATTATTTCATTTTGCTAGAGCAGATCTTTTATTTATAAAAAAGTATTTAAAAGTAGATATCAAAAATGTGAATTGTACGAAAATAATGAGTAAAATTGCTAGGAGTTATTCTGATAAGCATGGTTTGAAAGATTTGATAAAAGAATTTATAGGCATAGATATAAGTAAACAGCTACAATCTTCTGATTTTGGAGGTGAATTATCTGATAAACAATTGAAATATTGCGCTCAAGATGTTGTTTATCTTCATAAAATTTATGAGTCATTAACCAAGATATTAGAAAGAGAAAATAGATTAGGACTCTACAAAAATACAATTAAATTTATAAATGCAAGAGTTGAGCTAGATTTTGCATCTTTCAAAGAAGATATATGGTCTCACTAAGATGATTAAAAAAAATTTAATAAATATTGCCAAAGAAGTTATTGAAATTGAAAAAACATCATTAAATAAACTTAAATCAAGTATTGGTAAATCCTTTGAACAAATAGTTCGAACAATATTAAATTGTAGAAATGGAAGAATAGTTATTTCAGGAGTAGGTAAAAGTGGCATAATTGGAAAAAAGTGGTCTGCAACTTTCTCCTCAACAGGTACCCCATCCTTTTTTATGGATGCTTCAAATGCAAGTCATGGAGATATGGGGCAAATAACATCTAATGATGTAATAATATTAATAAGTTTAAGCGGAGAAAGTAATGAGTTAAAAAATATAATACAATTTGCCTCAAGGAATAAAAATATTAAACTTATTGGCATTACCTCCAAAAAAGACTCAATATTGTTTAAAAATTCTGATGTAAAGTTTTTGTTACCAACTGTTAAAGAAGCTGGACCAGGGAATTTTGTACCAACATCATCAACCACTATTCAAATTGCATTGGGAGATGCAATAGCAATAAGTTGCATGAGATACAAAAAATTTGGAAAATTAGATTTTAAAAAATTTCACCCAGGGGGTTACCTGTCCATTAAACTTAAAACGGTAGAGGACCTTATGTTAGTTGGAAAAAAAATACCGTTTGTACTAGATAATATGAATATGAAAAATGCACTTAAAAAAATAACAAAAAAAGAACTTGGGGCTTTAGTTGTTGTGAATAATAAAAAAAAAACAATCGGTATTCTTACGGATGGAGATTTAAAGCGTATTTCAAATATAAAAAATGATTTTAGAAATTTAAAAATTAAACAGGTCATGAAAAAAAAACCAATAAGCATTGATAAAAATATGCTTGCAGCACAAGCTCTTTCAATTATGAATACAAAAAAAATTACAAGTTTATGTGTGCATAAAAATAATAAAAAAAATAAAACAATAGGATTTATTCATATACACAATATTTTAAATGCTAATATAAACTAAATGTCGATTAAGTCCTTGATTCAGATTTTAATCTTAATATTAATAACGCTTATTATTGTTGGTGTTTATTACAGATATTTTGATAACAGTAAAAATATTGTTGAAGAAATAAATATGCTAGAATTAAATAATCAAGATAGACTTAAGGATCTTGAAAATAAAATATCAGATTTAGATTTAAAAAATAAAGAACTCAATAAAAAATTAAGCGAAAATAAGAAAAATTCTAAATTATCGGATACAAGAAAAAATAATTTCAAATCAGTTGAAAATGAAAAACTAAATATTCAAAAAAAAGAAGCACAAAATAAGTCAAATGATAACAGAGGTATGATTGAAAAAAAAAAAGTGATCAAGGAAGGACTAAAGAGTAAAAATGAAATTAAAAATTTAGTAAAAGATGTTGAATACACATCAATAGATCAGAGAGGAAATAAATTCTATTTGTTAGCAAACTCAGGTAAATCAAATATTAACAACAGTAATATTTTAGATTTAATAAATGTGAGAGGAGAAATAACCTCAGATACAAGAAGCACAATATATATAGTATCTGATTTTGCTGAATATAATTCAGAAAATTTGAATTCAAAATTTTATGAAAACGTTAAAATAAATTATGAAGATAAGGAAATTACTTGCGTAAATTTTGATATAAATATGGAAACTAATAAAGCAATAGCCTATAATAACGTTTTGATAACAGATCCAAAGTCAAAAATGAAAGCGGGTATAGTAGAATTTGATCTAAAAACAAAAAATATTAATATAAATCCACAAACTTCAAATCAAGAAGTTGAAGTTGTTGTAAATTAATGGCGTTGATAAAAAAATTCAGAATTAAAAGCTTTAAGGATCAAGAAGCAATATTAAAATTAGAAAAAATATCTATGTTTTATAATAAAAGGCAAATTTTAAACAATTTAAATTTAAAAATAAATAAACAAGAAGTTTTGGGTATGCTAGGACCAAATGGTGTTGGTAAATCGACAATTTTCCATATAATAACCGGCCTTAAAGATCCAACCTTTGGTAAGGTTTTAATAAATGGACAAGATTGTACTAAAATTCCTATTTATGAGAGAGCAACTAGATTTAAACTGGGCTATGTCCCTCAATATGGTGGATTTATACAAGATTTGAATCTTTTGGAAAATCTTCAATTAGTTGGTGAGATTCATGTAAAGGACAAAAATTTAAGAAAAGCAAAAATTGAAAAAATAATTTCTCAATTTGAATTTGATCCTTTGTTAGAAATCAAGGCAAAATATTTGTCAGGAGGCCAGAAAAAAAAATTAGTAATATCTATGGCTCTAATCAATGATCCCAGTATTCTTCTTTTAGATGAGCCTTTTGCAGCGCTAGATATTCTTACAATAAAAATGCTTCAGGAAGTTATTGTAAATTTGCAATCTGTGGAAAAGATAACTGTTGTTGTTTGTGACCATCAAGCTAGAGATTTATTAAGTTGTGTAGATAGAGCAATAGTATTATCAAATGGAAAAATTATTGCATCAGGGAGTCCAAATGAAATTATAAAAGACTCGAGTGCCAAAACTGCCTATTTTGGTGATGAATTTAAAATAAACTAATTCATTAATGTCTAATCATATAATTATTAAAAATAGATTAGAAAAATTTAATAAAAAAATAAAAGTTAGTTCTGATAAAAGTATTTCTATAAGATCAGTACTTCTTGCCTCTCAAGCTGTTGGAGTTTCAAAAATATCAAATCTACTAGAATCAGAGGATGTTTTAAGCGCTTTAAAAAGTATTAAAAGACTAGGTATTAATTACACTAAAAAATCAAATAATTATTTTATAGAAGGTTTTGGTATAAATGGATTTAGTGCTAAAAAAAATGTTATTATTAACGCTGGTAATTCTGGCACCTTAGCAAGATTAATACTTGGTCTTTTGGTAAAATCTAAATTTAAAGTTAAGTTGATTGGAGATAAAAGCTTATCAAAAAGAGACTTCTCAAGAGTAATTAAACCTCTTAAACTATTTGGGGCCAACATAAATGGTAATAAAAATTGTTTACCAATTGAGATATCAGGTTCGAGTTTTCTAAGGCCTATAATATACAATGAGAGTATTGGAAGCGCTCAAGTTAAATCATGTATTATTTTTAGCGCTCTAAATACTCCTGGGAAAACCATTATAAATTCAAAAAAATCCAGAAATCATACTGAATTACTATTAAAATATTTAGGCTATCCAATTAAAGTACAAGAGAGAGGAGAGATTGATATAATAACTATTGAGGGACTAAAACAATTTAGAGCATTTAATTACAGAGTTCCTGGTGATATTAGCTCTGCATCATTTTTTATTGTATTAACACTTCTATCAAAAAAATCCCAACTAATAATAAAAAATGTCAATGTTAATGAAAGTAGAATTGGAATATTAAAAATTCTAAATATCATGGGAGCAGGTATCAAATTGAGAAATAAAAAAATATATAATGGGGAAAAAATTGCTGATATTCACATAAAAAGTAAAAAAAATTTAAAATCTGTAAATTGTTCCTCAAGACTTAATAGTTCCACGATTGACGAATTTTTAATAATTTTTTTAGTTGCAGCAAAAGCAAAGGGGATCTCAAAATTTAAAGACTTGGGAGAAATGAATAAAAAAGAATCTAAGAGATTAGATTTAGGCATTAAATTTCTGAAGTCGATCGGTGTGAAAGTTATAAGATATAAAGATGATATCAATATTTATGGTAATCCAAATTTATTATTATCAAAGAGTTTTGAAATCAAAGATTTTTTAAAAGATCACAGGATTTTTTTTCTATCATGTATAGCTGCACTAACCTTGGGTGGAAAATGGAAAATTAATGACAAAAATAGTGCTAATACTTCTTTTCCAAATTTTTTAAAAATTTTGAAAAAATTAGGAGCTAAAATAATTTGAAAAAAAGAAAGAATATTATTACAGTTGCAATAGACTCACCTGCAGCCGCAGGAGCAGGTACCCAAGCCAAGTTAATTTCGGAGTATTATAATTTATTTTATTTAGATACAGGAAAAATTTATAGGTATATTGGAAATTTAAAAATTAAATATAAAAAAAAATTTTCTTACAGATTAATTAAATATAAAATTAATAAATTGAAATTAAATTACCTAAAAAATAATACTTTATTATCCAATGAAGTTGCTATAGCAGCCTCAATTATTGCTAAAGATAAGAAAATTAGAAATATAGTTCATAAATTTCAACAAAAGTCTGCTTATAATCCACCTTATAAATATAAAGGATCTGTTCTAGACGGAAGAGATATAATCACAGTCCAAGTTAGAGATGCTATGTTTAAATTTTATATTACTGCCAAACTTGAAATAAGAGCAAAAAGAAGATTTGAGGAATATAAAAAATTAAAAAAAAAAATAACTTACAAAGAGGTACTGAAAAGCCTTAAAAACAGGGATAAATCTGATAAAGAAAGGAAATACGGTCCTTTAAAAAAAACTAAAGATTCCATCTTGATTAATACCACCAAATTAAGTAAGAAAGCGTGCTTTAATAAAATTAAAGCGATTATGGACAAAAAACTAAATAATTAATGGAAATTTATAAAGATCTATCATCACCTGCTAGTAAAGAGTTCGAGAAGTTATTAAATAGCCAATTATCTAAAAATAAGATTGAAGAGGGAAAAATAATTGAGGGTAAGATTACTAAAATAACAAGCAAATACATTTTCTTATTTATTCCTGGTTTAAAAAGTGAACCAGTAATTGATGTAAATGAAATGAAAATGATTGGTATGACAGATGAGGTAAAAGAAGGCGCTACTATTTCTGTATTGCTTGAAAAGATAGAGGATAAAAATGGTGATGTAGTAGTCTCAGCTCAAAAAGCTCAAAAGATTAAAGGGTGGAACAAACTAGTAAAATGCTATGAGAATAACGAATTGATAAATGGGAAAATTACTCAAAAGACGAAAGGTGGTGTAATAGTTGAACATATTGAGACAGGGTCTCTTATGTTTTGCCCAGGATCACAAATTTCAGATAAACCAGTAAAAAATATTGACCATTTAATTGGAGTAGAGCAAAAATTTTCTCTTATAAAACTTGATATGGTAAGAGGAAATAGCGTGGTATCGAGAAGACAAGTAGTTTCATCAAATAAGAAAGAGGACAAAGTAAAAATTATAAAATTATTTAACGTAGGCGACATTATAAAAGACGCAGTCGTAAAAGGCTATTCTTCATTTGGATGTTTCTTTGAAGTAACTACTCCAGAAGGAACAATAGATACGCTCTGCCATCTTCAAGAAATAAGTTATAGCAGAGTTAATCATCCAGACGAAATCTTTAACATAGGCGAAAAACATGACCTAAAAGTTATTTCAATTGATATGGAAAAGTTACAAGTTGGATGCTCAATTAAACAACTTTCTCCAGACCCGTTTGAACATATATCAAATTATCAAATAGGAAATAAATACATGGTCAAGGTTGTAAAAATTACCGACTACGGATGTTTCTGTGAGTTAGAGGCTGGTTTAAGCACCCTATTACACAGCAGTGAGATAAGTTGGACAAAAAAAAATTTATCTCCCAAAAAAATATTTAATGTTGGTGACCAGATAGAATGCGTAATAACTGAGATTGATAAAGATAAAAGAAGAGTGGCTATATCCCATCGATTAACTAAAGAAAACCCTTACGCTAAACTTGAGAATGATTATCCAGTTGGATCTGAAATTGAGGGTGTGGTAAGTAATTCAAATGAATATGCTATTTATCTCAAACTAGCAAATTTTGAAATAGACGGGTTTTTACACTCAAATGATCTTTCGTTTACTGGAAACCCTGAGGAAGAATTAAAAAAATTTAAAAAAGGTGAAAAACTAAAGGTAAAAATACTTGAGATTAAAAAAGCTGAACAAAAAGTAAGAGTTGGACTAAAACAACTACAGAAAGACCCTTTTGATTGGTTTAAAGATAAAAAGATTAATGATGCAATTACAGTAAAAGTTACTTCATCCGATACCAAAGGTTTAATAGTAAAACCTGAGGGTTGCGATATTAATATTCTTATTAAGAAATCACAAATTGCAATGAGTGCGTCGGACGCTAGACCATCGCGATTTGTTGGGGGTGAAAGGATAGATGCTGCAATTTCTGAGCTTAATTTAGAAAAACGGAAAGTTTCTTTAAGTATAAAACTGCTTGAAGAAATTATGAATGCAAAAGCTATCAAGGAGCATTCTAGCCCTTTAAGTGGTAAAAACCTTCCATTCTCCTCACTTTCTGAGCAGTTAGATGGTAAAAAAAAAGAGAAGGACTCTGAATAAAAATTGTCAATTGTAAAATCAGACTTATTAAAAGAACTAGCAAATAATTATCCAAATTTTTTAAAGAAAGATTTAAAAAAGTTACTCGATATTATAATTTTTGAAATGGTTGATGCTTTAAAAAGAGGTGAAAGAGTCGAGTTAAGAGACATTTTTTCATTGGAGCCTAGAAAGCAAAAAGCAAGATTTTCGAGAAATCCTAAGACTAATGAAAGGGTAAATACTCCACAAAAAAAATCGATATTATTTAAAATGTCAAAGGAGTGGACAAATAAAGTTAATGAAAAAGCATAAAGTATTTGTTGCTTGTGACAGCAAAGATATTAGCAAAGTTCAGAAAATAATAAAAAAAACACAAAATAAAAAACTTCAAATTGGCTATAAATTTGGATTGGAATTCTTAAATTCAAAAGGAGGTCGGAATTTCATATCTAAAATTAGAGATAAAATTACATTTGGTGACTATAAATTTGCAGATATACCTAATACATGTGCCTCAGCAATTAAAGCTGTTAGTGATTTAAAATTTGACTATATAACAATACATATTAGTTCAGGTCTTGATGCATTAAAAGCTGCTAAAAAAGTTTCAGGTAAAACAAAATTAACGGGTGTAACAATTTTAACTTCTCTGAACAATAAACATTTAAAAGAAATTGGATATGATAAAGATGTTAAAAAAATTGTTCTGCAACAAGCTAAGCTGGCAAATAAAGCAAAATTAGATGCCATAGTATGTAGCCCTATAGAAGTAAAAATAGTAAAGAAAGTATTTAAAAAAGAAATAATAACTCCAGGCATAAGATTTAACTCTAAGTTGGATGATCAAAAACGTACTTTAGTACCAAAAGAAGCTTATAAAAATGGAAGCGACTGGCTGGTGATTGGAAGACCAATTACTAAAGGAAATATTAAAAATAATCTCCAAAATCTAATAAATCATTTGAAATAATGGTTAAAGGAATAAAAATTTGTGGGATCTCTGATCTTGAGACTTTAAGTTTTATTTTAAATCATCAATTTCCTCCTAAGTTCATAGGTTTCATAACCAATTACAAGAGGAGTAGAAGGTATGTAAGATACGAAATGTTAAAAAAATTAGTTAGCATTAAAAAAGATAAGACAAGTTTTGTTTCTGTACTTGTTAATCCAGATAATATTATATTAGATCAAATTAAAGAACTTAATTTTGATTTTTATCAGCTCTATGATGTAAGTCCTGAAAAGACAAAATTAATAAAAGAAAAATACAATATTAAAGTAATTACTGCTTTAACAATTAATAGTCAAAAAGATGTTGATATTTATAAAGATTATGATCAAATTTCAGATTTAATTCTTTTTGATGGTAAAGGTTACGAGAAGTCAATTGGATTTAATCACGAATTGTTAAATTCTGTACCTAATTCTGTAAACAAAATGATTGCCGGAAATATAAAAATAGAAGATATTCCAAATTTTAAAAATAAAGACTACTTTATAGATTTAAGTGGTTCTTTAGAAAATAAGGAAGGTAAAAAAGATTTAGAAAAAATTAATAAACTCTTAAATTTTGAAATTTAAAATGAAACTTAAAAAAGGAATTCCAGTCATAGATCAAGGGGACCGACTAGGCTTCTGGGGTGGAAAATTTGGTGGAAATTTCGTTCCCGAAACACTTAAAAAACCTATAGAAGATCTTGAAATACAATTTAATAAATTAAAGAATGACAAAAACTTTATAAAAGAAAGAGATAAGTATTT
>MDTB01189755.1_pt1 | contig 11190 bp, 9 predicted proteins | sample 811161 | NCBI WGS metagenome assembly MDTB01 (sample SAMN05326650, study PRJNA326480) | marine metagenome | isolation source: seawater | place: Mediterranean Sea | collected 2009
CGTTGATAGGCTGGATGTGGAAGCGCAGTAATGCGTGCAGCTGACCAGTACTAATAGCTCAATTGGCTTGATTTATGCACTGAAAAAAATTTTTATGTTGATATTTATAAACTAAATTTTTTAAACAAAAAACTTTTTACCATGTAAAATGATATAAGGTTTATAATGTTTGTAAATTGTTGATCTTAATTTTCTATCAAATTTTTTTTTTTGAAATATTTGGGCTAATTTCATAAAATTTATTGAGACTTTTAATATTGTGGTATTTTTTACCCCATTGCATATTCACTTTGATATTTTTATTTTCTAGCATACTCGGGTTATTAATTAATTTTCTGATAAATTTTTTTGCTTCATTATAAAGAGTTTTGTGAGTTTTGTTTAAAAGAGACTCAACATTATCATTTTTTAATATTCTAAATTTACTAACTTTTAAAATTTTTCCACTATCAATTTTTTTATTAATAAAGTGAATTGTAGATCCAAAATATTTATCACCGTTAAATATAGCGTAATTAACACCCCCTACGCCTCTGTATTTAGGTAATGATGGATGAAAATTAATAGCGTATTTACAATTATTTAAGATGTTTTTTTTAATATAAAATAACTTCTGAAACAAAAAACATAATCAAAATAATTTTTTGAAATTGATTTTTTTTTGATAATTTCTCCTTTGTATTTTGACTTTACTGAAACGAATTTTCTAGAATTATCTTTTAAAAATTTTTCTAATATTTTTGAATATTCACAATTTTGTCTACCAAAATAAAGTACAGAATTAAGCATCTTGAACTAAATATATATCATTAATCTATGAATATTTTTACTTTATTAATAATTATTTAGATATAGATATAGGTATAAATATTAAAAACAAATATATTGAATGAAAAGTAAACTTCAAAATCATATAAAAAATTTAAAAAAAAAATACTCAAAAAACTTTTTTTATTGCAGAAATAGGGGTTAATCATAATGGTAAATTATCATTGGCAAAAAAAATGATACTGTCAGCAAAAAAAAGTGGTGCTGATGCTGTAAAATTCCAAACATTTAAAGCAGAGGAGCTTGTGTCACCTATGACACCTAAAGTAGCTTATCAAAAAAAAACAACTTCATCTAAAGAAACACATTATCAAATGATTAAATCTTTAGAATTAAGTGAAAAGATGCATTATAAATTATTTAGTTTTTGTAAAAAAAATAAAATTGAGTTTATCTCTACACCATATGGTATTAACGCGGTAAAATTTTTAGAAAAACTTGGTTGTAAAGTTTTTAAAACTGCTTCAGCAGATTTAGTTGATCTGGAAATGCATACTTATTTAGCTAAAAAGAAAAAGTCAGTGGTTATTTCAGTTGGAATGGGAACTATCAAAGAAATATATGACTGTGTAAAAATTTATAAGAAATACAAAAATAAAAATTTTGTACTTTTACATTGTGTATCTAATTACCCATGTAATCATTCTTCTTTAAATCTTAACACAATAAAAAAAATTGCCAAAGAATTTGATTGTTCTGTTGGTTATTCTGACCATAGTTTAGGTCATGAGGCAGCTGTGATTAGCGTTTGTTTGGGCGCAAGAATTATTGAAAAACACTTTACATTGAACAAGACTTACAAAGGTCCAGACCATGCAGCATCATCATTGCCAAGTGAATTTCAAAAAATAGTTGATGAAGTTAAAAAGGCACAACTTATTTTGGGTAGCGAAAAAAAAATTTGTCAGCCCGAGGAATATCAGATGTCTCAGGTGTCTAGAAAGAGTATAACTTTAAAATCAAACTTAAGTAAAAATCAAAAACTTAAAATGAATCAAATTTGCCTTAAAAGACCAGGAACGGGCTTGTATTACAAAGATTTAAAAAAAATACTTGGCAAAAAAGCTAAATATAATTTGTTTCTTAATCAACAACCGAGCTTAAAGGATTTTTATTAATATGTCAGTTTATATATCAACTGGTGGTTTCAAGAACTTAAATTTTTTGGAAACCGCAAAATTGTTTAAAAAAAATGGCATAGATAATATTGAGCTATCTGGTGGAGCATATACAAATAATGTGAGAAAAAAACTTTCGCAAGTGAATAAATTTGCAAACGTTCAACTTCATAATTATTTTCCCCCACCAAAAAAATCATTTGTATTAAATTTAGCCTCTTTAGATGAAAAAATTTTTAAAAGAAGCAATAAGCATATAATTGACTCGATGAAATTATGTAGCATGCTTGGAAAAAAGTATTATAGTTTTCATGCTGGTTTTTTGTGCGATATCAAGCCAAGTGAACTAGGAAAAAAAATTAAAAAAAAGAAAATTTTCCCAAGAAATGCATGTTTAATTAAATTTATTTCTAGAATAAAAAACTTATCTATAAAGGCAAAAAAACTTGGAGTGAAATTAATGATCGAAAATAATGTTTTGTCTTCTAACAATCTAAAAGAATTCAAAACTAATCCATTTTTAATGTCTGACCCAGAGGAATGTAAATATGTTTTAGACAATGTTCCAAAAAATGTTGGTCTCTTAGTTGATGTAGCACATGTTAAAGTATCCTCAAAAAGTCTTAATTTTAAAGCAAAAAAAATGTTTGAATTAAATTCAGACAGAATTTTTGGATATCATTTGAGTGATAACGACGGTCTTAGAGACTCTAACAAAACTTTTCATTCCAATTCGTGGTTTTGGAAATATTTAAAAAATGACAAAAATTATTATTCAATCGAAGTTTATGATAATGACCTTAAAAAACTGCGAAAATTACAAAAGTTAACAATACAAAAGTTAATTTAAAATCTCAGATTATGAATAATTTCCTAATTACTTTACCAGCCAAAATTGAGAAAATATTAAAAAAAATAAACTTAAATGAACATGGTTTAGTTTTTATTGTTGATAAAAATAAAAAATTAATTGGATCTATTTCAGATGGAGACATAAGAAGATCGATTTTATCAGGTTACGATATTAAAAAAACAATTTTTGATAAGTCAAAAATTGTTAACAAGAAAATTATTTATCTTAAGTCTGACGCAAAATTAATTACAATTCTTAAAATTTTAAATGAAGGGATTAATGGAAAAAAAATAAAATGCATACCACTAGTTGATCAAAGAAAAAGAGTTGTAGATATATCAACTAATCAAAAAACTAGAAGATTTCCTGTTGCAGAGCCCTCGATTGGCGAATTAGAAACGAAAAACATAATGCAAACCCTTAAATCTGGGTGGATTTCTTCACAAGGAAATTATGTAACAGAATTTGAAAATTTATTTAAAAAATACTTAGGTGGTGGTCATTGTATTGCAGTTTCAAGTGGGACTACAGCATTACAAGTTGCCATTTCATCACTTGGCCTGGGGAAAAATGATGAGATTATATTACCAAACTTTACATTTGCAGCTACAATAAATTCTATAATAAATGCAGGTTGTAAACCAGTTTTAGTAGATGTTGAAAAAGAAACATGGACCATCAATCTAAACGAAATAAAAAAAAAAATTACATCTAAAACTAAAGCGATTATGCCAGTCCATATTTATGGACAACCTTATAAAATCGATGAAATAAAAAGATTTGCCCAAAAAAAAAATTTATTTGTCATTGAAGATTGTGCAGAGGCAGTTGGAGCAATATACAAAAAAAGACTTGTTGGATTAGATCCTGATGTCTCAACATTCAGTTTTTTTGCTAATAAAACTATTACAACTGGAGAAGGTGGGATGGTTGTATTTAAGGATAAAAAAATTGCTGATAAAGCAAGAATTTTAATTAACCATGGTATGTCGACAAAGAAAAAATATTACCATGATTACGTAGGACATAATTTTAGAATGACAAATATGCAGGCAGCAATTGGAGTAGGGCAAATAAAAAGAATAAATTCACTACTTAAGTTAAGAAAAAAAATATTTCAAAATTATGATAAAGCTTTTAAACAATTTAAATCAGTCGAATTGTTGCCCAAAAATAACTGGTCAACAAATTCTTATTGGTTATACACTCTCATAATCAAAAATATAGATGAGTCAAAAAGAGACTTGTTAATTAATAGATTAATTGAAAAAGGAATAGAATGTAGACCAGGTTTTGGACCATTAAATTTAATGAAACCCTACAAAAGATATTCTGATGGCAAATATCCAGTGTCAAAAATGCTCTCTTTTAGATCAATTAGTTTACCAACCTCAGATTTAACATTTTTAGAACAAAATTATATTATTAAAATCTTTAAACAAGAGGTAAATTTTTTAAAAAAGTGATTGCATTAATCCCCGCAAAGAAAGTTTCTAAAAGGCTAAAAAATAAGAACCTTATAAGGTTAAATAATAAACCATTAATTTGGTACACCATTAATGAGGCAAAAAAATCTGAAAGCATATCAAGAATAATTGTTTCTACCGATTGTGATAAAATCAAAAAATTATCAATTAAATATGGAGCTGAAGTTTTGTTTAAACGACCAAAAAAATTTTGTTCAGATAAAGCAACCCTATTAGACGTTTGCAAACATACATTCAATTGGATTGATAAAAATGAAAAAAAAAAGAAAATAAGTTCTTTAATTGTTTTACAACCAACCTCACCATTAAGAAAATTTTATGATATCAATAATTGTGTAAAAATTTTTAAAAAAAGAAAAGCTGAACTAGTTACTTCTTTTTGTGTAGCCAAACCCAAAAGTTGGTACAAAGAAATCAAAAAAAGTAATAATTTCGAAAAATTTTTATCAAAGCAAAATCAAGTTTCTCAAACCGCAAAAAAAAACTATTTGTTAAACGGCGCTGTATATATTTTTAGTAAAAAATTTCTAAAATATCAAAATTCCAAAAAAAATTATGCTTATATTATGCCAAAATCTAGATCAATAGATATTGATGATATCGATGACTTACGTTTGGCTGAATTTTACTTAAGAAAACTCAAAGGAAAAAATTTCTGAGACAGATCAAAAAAAAATTAATTATATTTAATCGTAATGCTTATATATTAAGAGATTTATATTGCCATTCTCTAGAGGAATACTCAAAAATTTATGATGTTTATTTCATAACATCTGATTTATTTATTTCAAAAGAAATAATTAAGACATTTAGAAGTTATGTTTTTAAAAAAAATTTAAGTGATTTTATCATAATAAGAAATAATGTTAGTTCAGTATTGTTTAATAAAAACTTAAATAATTTCATAGGTAATATAAAAAATTCTAGTTATTATGTGCTTACACCTATACCAGCAGGTATTCTTGATTTTATTTTTTTAAAAAAAGTGCAGTATGATAAAAATATAATTATTACTTGGTTTGATAATTTTAAAATTGACATAAACCATCTAAATTATCAAAAAATTCAAGTTCAAGAAAATGGATCAAATATTTTAAATTATTTAAAATTTTCTTATCATTATTTTTTTTACAAAAATTATTATAATTACCAAAACTTGATATTGACAAAACTTTTATTCCCAGAAAAAAAAATTTTTTTCATCTGTTTTAATGACATTACTAAAAAACTTTATAATAATTTTTGTCCATTTTTAAAAATTTATACTATTCAAACTATTATTGAAAAGAAAACCAAAAAACAAAAAAAATTACTTATTTTGGGAACAATAGTTAAAAATAAAAGAAATACCTACGTCAACAAAATTTCTGATTTTTTATTGAGAGATATAAATTTTTTAAAAAAAAGATATAAATTATCAGATGTCATTTTTAGACCTCATCCAAGAGAGGGAATTGATAAAAACTCTCTGAGATTGGGAGAAACTTTAAAAAAAAAATTTAAAAAAAATTTAAAAATAACAATATCTAAAAATAACCATAATCTTCAGAATTTGTTTAAAATATGTAATATTGTTGCAGGATTTCCATCAACATCTCTCACACTTGCAAAAAGATACTCGGATAATCATAAAGTATTTGGATTTTTAGATGCATCAAAAATATTATTCCAGAGTCCAGAAATAATATGTGGAGATTATAAAAATTTTAATTCAGGCATAAATTGGATAAGCAAAGGCAAAATCTTTAAAAAAAAGAAAAAGAAGGCTAGATTTAATTTTATCAATTTAAAAGATTTTTTAGAATATGTTCAATAATTTAGTTAAATTATTACCAAAAAACTATAAATTGCAGGTCTTTGTATTAAGTTTTTTGTATTTTTTGCTTTCATTAATGGAGGTTGTTGGAATCGGATCAATTCCAATTTTTATTTCCGCTATAATTGATGATAACTATTTGCAATCTAAATTAAACAATATTGATTATCTTAATAAATTTGAAATTTTTAAAAATGATAATCTTGCAACTATCTTTTTATTTATTGTGTTAGTTATTTTCTTTATCAAATTTATTTATCAAATTTTTCTTTTTAATTATGAAGCAAAATTTTTAAAAAACGTACGTTTTTATTTAAGTTCAAACGTTTTCTCAAAATTTCTTCACGAAGAATATAAGAATTATTATAGCTACAACTCCTCAGAAGTAATTCGTATAACTTTATCAGATACAGAGAGATCGTTATCATTTGTTCGATCTGTTTTTAATATTTTAAAAGACTCTTTTATGATTACAGTAATTATTTTAGGCTTGTTGGTTGTTGATTATAAACTAACTATAATTATTTTTTTTCTATTAAGTGCCTCTGGATATATATTTTATTTATTTTACAAACCTTTATATATAAATTACGGAAAAGGTTCACAATTAGATCGTCAATCTTTAAACAGGGTTACATATGAAAGTATTGGATCAATAAAAAATATTAAATTATCTAGTCTTGAGGAATCTCAAATTCAAAAGTTTATTAAATCTTTAGTAAATCTTTGCAATAGAATTAAAAAGATTGAATTTATTACAAAATTACCAAAGCCAATTTTCGAACTGATCACAATTTATTTTTTTTGCGCTTTATTGATATATTTTAAATTTTTTAATTATGTAACACCAGATTTATTATTGAAACTATCTTTTATTTCTTTAGCAATTGTAAGAATGTTGCCAACAGTGGTTTCTTTGACTTCTCAATTTAATAGTATCAATAATGTAAAATTTTCAATCGACCAAACAATCAAGTCATTAAATGAATTAAATAATATAAGGATTGAAAATAAGAAAAACATTTCCGAAAACGAACAGGAAAAAATTGAATTTGAAAATTTAGAATTAAAAAATTTAAATTTTAAATACTTAGGAAATGAGAATAATGCACTTGAAAATATTAACTTAAAAATAAAAAAAGGAAAAATAATTGGTATCACGGGACCCTCTGGTTCAGGGAAATCAACTTTAGTAGATTTGATGATGGGTTTAATTGAACCATCATCTGGCAGTATTCACATTAATGGAAAACCATTACATCAAATAAGAAAAAACTGGTTAAAATTAGTTGGTTACATCCCACAAGATGTTCATCTAAATGATGATACATTGAAAAATAATATTACATTTTTATCAAAAGATTCATTCGATGATCAAAAATTAAGTAGTGCTATTAAAATGTCAGGATTGGAAAATTTAGTAACTTCAAAACAAAATATATTAGATGAAAATGTTGGGGAAAAAGGAATAAAACTTTCAGGTGGGGAAAAACAAAGAATTGGAATTGCGAGAACTTTGTATAAAAACTCCAGAATTTTGATTTTAGATGAACCAACTAGCTCTCTTGATGAGAATAATGAGGCTAAAATTTTAGAAAATATATTTAGATTAAAAAATCTTACATTGATTATGATAACTCATAAAATTTATACTCTAAAAAAATGTGATGAAATTTTATTCATTAAAAATGGCAAAGTAGTATTTCATGGACAATACGACGAACTTATCAATTTTATTTTAAAAAATTATGACTCATTAAATTTTTAGAGATTTTAAGGTGAATCAATGTATATATTTAATTATGATTAAAGGAAAATTTCATTTAGAAATTTTCAAAACATTATTTGTTAATAAAAAATTGGATGATTAAATTTTCATATAATTTGGTTTCAAGGAATGATGATTATTATAAGGATAATATTGATATTTTATCTAAGACTATAAATACAAATTTATTCTTTTTAGATAAGATTTATAAAAAAGATTCTGTAGAATTTAACATAATAGATTGGGGGAGTGAAAAACCGTTAAATAATCATGTCAAGATTTATAAAGAATATGAAAAAAATGTAAACTTTTTTAACGTTTCCAAAAAGGACGCTGATGTTTTATCAGAATCCTACCCTAATAAATTTAATTTAAATATCCCAGTAAACCTAGCTGTAAGAATTTCTAAAGGAGAATTTGTTATTCAAGGCACATCTGATCAAATTTTTTCTCGAGTCGGGTGGCTAAATTTATTTAATATTTTCGAAAATAAAAAAAAATTTAAATTCGATGTAGATAATACCATTTTCTATGTGCCAAGAAAAATACTTGAGTTTGACTTTTATAAAAAAAAACCATCAATAGATATTTTAGAAGATTTTTTGGATTATCATAATTCATCATACATGTATTCAAAAAATTCCTCTTTCTTTATTGGAGGAGGGTATTCATTACTTTGTAATAAAAATATGATTGAGAAAATGGGAGGAATTAATAATGAAAAAAATAGTCCAGATAGTGGTAATGATGCAGATCTAAACATTAGATTAACTAGGCTCGGTATAAATCAAATTGATACTAACAGTTTTGGTGTTTTTTTTTATAAATTTCCATCGGATGTAAAATCAATTAGAAATAAATTATTAAAAAGTAAATTAACGAGACAACCCCCACCAATTCCTTTAGATAATTTTCCAAACGATGATGATTGGGGAATGAAACAATATAACATCGAGACATACTCACCAAAAAAATTGATCAATGATATAGACATTAATATTGGGGAATATTTTAACTTAGAGAATAGAGAATTGAGTTTTAGTAATATGATTTCTATTTTATCAAAGTTTGAAAACATAAGTTTTAATATTCAAGAGTGGAAACTTATATTTCAAATAATTAATATTATTAAATCAAATAGAATATTCGGTTTAATTGAAATAGGATTTGATAATGTAAACAGACTAGTTTCAATAGGTCAGCAAGAAAAATCAACTCAAATATTAACAATGGATACAGAGTCTAAATTTTCAGAATATTATTATGTTAGTCGTCTTAGAAAAGTTCAGGATATATTGTCAAGAAATAGATATGGAAAGTTTATAGCATTAAATTCTGATAACTTTAATGAATTAAATAATAATTTTAACCAAATAAAATTTCATAAATGGTCGAATCTTATTTTAGTAAACACTTCATCAATTAAAAGCAAAGATATATCAAATAATATTGAGAATTTAATTAAAGATAAAGTTAGCAGTCTATCTTATGTAATTTTTTGGAACAAATTTAAGAATGTAAGTTTAATTCCAAATATAGATAATAATTTTAAAAATATTTATAATGATAAAAAATTTCAGATTTATATCAATAAATCAATAATCTTAAAAAACAGTAAGGAGAATTCAAATATTAAATCACTAAATTATTTTAGTATTTTTAATTTAATTATTGTTTATTCTATTTTCTCAATATACAATTTAATCAATTCAATGTTAAAAAAAATTCATAAAAAAATTTTTAGATTTAAATATTAGGATAATATGATTTTGTTAAAACATGACTAAAAAGAAAAAATTATTTAATTTATGAAAAAATATATTTGCGATGATAATGATAGAAAATTTTACAAAAAAAATGGTTATTTTGTTGCAAAGTCCGTTTTAACCGAAAAAGAATGTAATGATTACATTAAGGAAGCACATAAAGTTTGTAAGATCGAAACAGTTACCTCAAATATCTACAGAAGATCAAATAAATATTTGAAGTTGCTTAGAGATAAAAGAATTCTATCACTAGCTGATAGCCTGTTACAATGGCGAGTTATACCAATTGGCGATATATTTTTTTTCTCAAAATCAAAAAACGATAAAGAGTCTGGGTCAGTTCCCCATCAAGATAATTATGCGCAAAGAGCAGAATATGGAGCTTTTATGGCAGCAGGATTATATCTGGATGATGCAGTGGAAGATAATGGAGCTTTAAGAGTTTATCCGGGATCTCATAAATTGGGGGAAGTAAAATCTGATCCAAAACCTAATTGGGTTTATGATAAAAAAGGAAGAATTATTAAAGCCAATCCTATAGGAAATAATACTATAATCCCAAAAAAATTTAAAAAAAAAGAGAGAATTGTAGAACTTCATAAAGGAGACTTGTTGTTTTTCCATGCCCATTTAATTCATTATGCAAAAAAAAATATGTCAGATACAAGGAAATATCGTCATGCAGTTTATCTTAAATATATTAAAAATGGTTTTGCCTTTTGGCCTGGCTGGACAGAAAAAAGAGAATTAATAGAGAGAGGAGATTTTAATCCGAAAATAATTAAGACAAATTAATTTGATTTTCTTAACATTCTTTCATTAATTAAAAGTTTTTTTAACGAGTCTTTAATTGATATTTTTGGTTTCCAAGAAGTATGTTTTCTAAATTTTTTACTTGATGGTATTTGTAAATTAATATCCTTCACTCTAATTAATTTTTTATCCTGTTGTGTATATATTTTTTTATAGGATAAATTAATTAGATTTTCCAAAGCTTCTTTGACACTTATAGATTTATTTCCACCAATATTATATATTTCTCCAATTTTACCTCTTTTTGCGGTTAACCAATATGCCTCCATTGCATCATTTATATCTATTATGCTTCTCAGACTTTTTAAATTTCCGTGCAATAATATTTTTCTTTTATTATTTTCTATCTCCACAATTTGTTTAGCAAAAGATGATTGAAACAAATTGTATCTTCTTCCATTTGTGTAAGAAAACATTCTTGTAATTATAATTTTTAATCCATACGATTTTTGATAAACTTGACTTAGAAGATCTTGGAAACTTTTTGATACTGCATAAGGACTTAATGGCCTCATTAGTTGATTTTCTTTAATAGGTTGATCTTTTTTATTAACATTTCCATAAACTTCTGAGCTACTACACAATATTATCAGTGGTTTGATATTTAATTTTCTTACTGCCTCAAGAAGGTTTAAAGTTATCTTATTATTGTTATTAATAACTTTAATTGGGGAAAAAAAAGATTTTCTTACATCAGCGTATGATGCAATATGAAATATTAATTCTGGTTTAGTTTTATTC
>MDTB01115339.1_pt1 | contig 11189 bp, 15 predicted proteins | sample 811161 | NCBI WGS metagenome assembly MDTB01 (sample SAMN05326650, study PRJNA326480) | marine metagenome | isolation source: seawater | place: Mediterranean Sea | collected 2009
ATTTTACTGTTCATTTTTTTACTTTAATATTATTATCTTTATATTTTTTACATGAAAATATTAAAACATAAAGTTTTAGTTTTATTTCAAAAAAAAATAGAATACAACTACGTTTAGCGATTGTACATGTATATGGAATGTTTGAAAAAAAATGCAAATAAATGAAATGGAATTGGAGGAAACAATTTCAAAAATGCTATGGTACATGACTTTTGTATTTTGAATAAAATCTTCTTCCTATTTCAAACGTTGACTTGCTGTCATAATGAACACCGTCAAACACATTCAAATCATCAGTTTCGACGGTACTATCTGAAATATTTATCAATGCATTCCTGATTGTGGTTGAATTTGTATAAACACTCCTAATAAGTGCAGATACTATTTTTAAATCATTTTTTATATCTTTTCTTAATGACGATACTAATTGAGTAAAGCGTTCTAAATAAAATTTTGATTCTTCTTCTATTACACTATCTGTTTCACCTTGTAACCAGAAAAAAGTCGAAACTGTCAAGTTTTTTTTCCCCAGGAAATCCAAAAGCGTTTTATAAATTTGTGAGCCCGGTAAAAAATGTACGATTCCAAGTCCTGAATAAGCAATTTTTATTATAGTGATATTTTCCACCATTTCACCAAAACCCAGCTCTGGACCACAAGTATTTTTTAGCAAACCAAATCCAAGGTCAAGTGGAAGTTTTTCTGGCCATGTAGTATCACTTTTATGGTTATAACATTGGTAAAAACAATAAACATGAACACTATTTTCGATAGGTTTCCACATATCCGAACAGTCATCGTATCCCACCATATTTGATTGACCCATCATTATGACAGCATTTTCATTTTCAACATTTTCAAAGTTGTTTTTATGATACTCATAAACACAAAATAATATAAACAAAGAATTTATAACAAAACCCCAAACTATTATAAAATGACTGTTCATATTATTTAATAACCCCTAAAAAATAATTAATTTTATATAAAATATGTATTTATAATAGTATAAAAAATTTAAAACGAATTCAATCTTTGATGCCAGTAAGGATGACATTGAAGACGCGGCTTTCCACGATGAATACCAAAGTGATCTTTTTGGACGTCGATGGTGTCCTCTGTCTAGGTGGGCGTCTTAATGATTATTGTGCTCGACTTTTGAAACAAATGGTAACTATTACGGATGCAAAACTAGTACTGTCTAGTAATTGGAGACTCTATGATGATTTTTATAAGTTGTTGATTAAATATTTGAGTAGACATGGGTTATCTATTTATGGTGTGACAAACAATTTCGGTGATAATCGTGTTATTGAAATACTATATTGGGTACACTACTTTGGTGTAAAACAATGGGTGGTGTTAGACGACAGAAATCTTACAAGGGAACTTTCCGAACTAAAAATAGAATCACACACCAACAAAAAATTCGATCCAAAGTTTAAAAATTTGCTGGCATCCATTACAATTCAAAAGTTTCGCAAAAACTTTGTAAAAACCGAAGTCTTATCGGGAATACAACTAAAACACGTCGACCAAGTTACCAACTTTTTTTCCAAATCATTATGGTAATTAAAATCCATAAGTACGAAGTGAGAGCACTCTTAATATCATGTTCACAATAGATATTAATTCACTGTTCTGTGTACCATAGAATACACTAACTGCTGTTCCGTCTTTATAATAAGAAGGATATGTGTATAATAAAATATGTTCCACTTGGAATTGTTTATATGTTTATGGTTTATCCCAACATAGGGATCATAAGATGCCAACATGTGTCGTGTGATAGTGTTAGACAACTTTTTAGATAGCTTTATATATTCGTCACTAACTTTTTTCCATCTGTAATATGTAAATTTATGTTGTTAATATATATTGATTGTCTCACAAGTTTGTAAATATTATTCTTATCTATATATGGACCCAAACTTGAGTTCATATCATTTTTAATACACAAATTTACAATATCACACATTTTTATATTTCAAAAAAATAATCAACTGCTCTTAAACTTGCGAAATGTCAAATTGACGCGGCGTTCTTTGATGCTTACACATTTTTCCACACCGTGTAAAATCTCACCGGATTGCATGTTTACCATTATCATCAAGTCTCCATTATTCAAGTCGATACTAGCAAGTTTTACCGGTTTTGGCGAAGGTGGTGTTTTGGCCTTGGACTTTTCCAATTGAACTCTGCGTTCTTCTTCAGTTTGCTTTCTATAAAAACAAAACTTTCTGGCACACCCAAAAGAGACAGATGCAATCGGCACAGTTTGATCGATTACGGGCTCGTCGTCTACGTGTGGTTCTAGTCCAGCTTTTCCGTCTGGATAATAAGAAATGTGACATCCGTTTAAACCGTTGCTCAAGTTAATGTCTTTTAAGATAGAGTTTGTGAACTCCAACAAGTTTGTGATAAACAATGGCGCGCCTTCAAGTGGAAACTGCCAGGTTTTTTGCCCGAAATTATAATTCACATTGGAAAAAGTTGCCTGATTTCGCAAGTAAAAAGTGCTAGGACGACGCTCATTGACTATAGGCCTCAATGTTTCCATAAAATTGAAAATGTCTCTCGAATCATAACTATGGAACTTTTTGCGCAAAACAATTACATTTTGTGGTAAACCGTTTTGATTGAGACCAAACGTGTAAACACCGTCAGGGGCACCGTCGTAAGGCAGTTGCATTTTCTCGAGTCACACAGATTTATTTGTTGATTCGACGACGATGACCTTTTCCGCAGCACGCGCACAAAACAGAAGCCTCTTACTATTTTTAGGACACGTGTCAAAACATAATCACGGACAAACTTTAACGTCGCTTTTGAAACCTTATTTGGAACCAAACTATTTGAAGGCTACTATACAGACTTTTCAACTGAACTCTGGATTCGAGTCTGGTAAAACATACGTGTTAGAAAACGGGTGTCATAAACAATCAATCCAAGTAGTCAAAGTAGACAAGACGCGCAACAATACATTTGTGTCTTTTTGTTTGGATGGAAAGACATACAAGAAAAAAGTGTTGGAATCATTGGGAGGGAACCAGGCCATCAAGCATAGAAACAAGATTATGACGTCGTCTATAGTTTGTCAATATCTTTTGTTTGACAAGGATTATGTCGAGTTTGTGAAACGAGTGTACAGCAAACAATCGAAACATATGCTAATTATTTGAAACTTATCATCATTTTATAATTATATAATACACTAATTAATAACATAAACATGATATTAATAAATATAATGTATTTTATTTATATTTAACAGACTCCCTCACAAATACACCTACATTTGGTATAGAATAAACTTCTATGGTTTCAAACTGCTTTATAAACAAAAGCATAGTTTTAAATCCATAATTGCGTGTGTCAAAAGAAGTATATTTCCTCATTAGAACATCTTTTATATAAGACAAATTTATATTTTCTTTTGTACTTTCTTGTAGTATTTCTATAATATTCTCTTCTAAAACTTTTATATTTTGTATTTGTTTATCTGATTCTTTTTTTAGTGGTTCTTTTATCAAGTTTTCTATGTAAACAAAATGTTCACATGCATTTTGAAAGCAAATGGGTGTATGACTACCACCCAACCCAACAACTGTTTTTTCATGTCCTCTCATAGCTATTGCCATCTTCGTAAAATCACAATCGGAGCTGACTATGCAAAAAATGTCAACATTTGCGGTAAACATGAGACAAATTCCGTCGACGATAAGAGCGCCATCACTACTTCCTCTCTTTGCAACGTGTGAAAATTGCTGAATTGTTTCGAGACCCAAATCGGAACAAATTTGTTTCCATACTTTCAAGTTTTCTTTGTTGAAATCTGCATAAGCTCTTTTGAATATGACACGCCCATACTTACTAGCTTCTTCTATTACTGGTTTCGCCGCACCGGGACGAGTATTTTCTACATCTACAAGTATTGCGACGTTTTTCATAAATAATTAATACTAAATACATGTGATAAAAACTGATTATTTTTACATAATATTCGGTAAATCGCACAACGAATGATAATAATACTTTATTTTCCCATTCGTCAATATCAAATCTCCTTTCTGTATTTCTTCTAGCTTTTTCAAGGGAATGAATTCCTCTTTCGTCTGTTCTTTGATTTTGTGCAACCACCCATCTGTAGAATTTTCATATACCGTATCGGATGAGTATTCAGCTTCCATAAGATATATGTCTCTCAAAGATGCCGTGACAGTTTTGTCTTTTTGCGCTTTGAATGATAATTGTGCAACGATATATCCTTCATAATTTTCTAAATTTATACAAGGTGTTAGGTGGTTAGGAAAAAACGGATCAAATGATTTGTATTCTCCACGACTCCATTCTTCAAACTTTATGGCTAAACTATCATATAGTTCTAAATTATTTTTACAAAATATATTCATAATTAATTTTGTAAAATATAATATTAAATTTTGATTATAAATAAAAATTACTCTATAACATCTACAATAACACCGATCACCTTTGTTCTCCCCTCACATAAGAGAATATCTGAATCTTTTTTGACAAAAATCGCTCGATCGAAGCATGGTGAAAGAGTTATCCTTGCCGTATCACCAGTCCTCAATATTTTGTCATCATTATCCGTGTTACTATTCTTGTTGGTTATATCATCTATATTTACCGATGTTCTCACATGGTGTGCGTGCATTATCGGTTGATACCCGAGTTTTATGGTTGTACTATGACTTTTCAACACTTCTACATCCACAACCATTTTTTTGCACAACACCTGTTGGCTTTTAGAACCAAGCAAAACACTGCCTTTGCAAAAGTCTTGTTTAGTGAATGATGTTCTCACTCCTTTTACAGATAAACAAATATAAGTAGGTGTGGATACTTGTTGAACAGAAACGCGTTTACAATGTATAGTGCGTACATAAACTTGAATATACGCATTGTTGCTCGGCCCGTACCAAAGTTTATCACCTATTTTGACTGTTCCACTCAACAAATGTCCACCCACAACAGTACCAACTCCCTGTATCATCCATGCATGATCACAATGCATTTCCACATTTTGTATTTTGTTTTCGTTGACTCTTTTTGGTGTCAAATTCAAAAACTCGTGGATCTTGTCGATTCCTTCCATGGATACATTCGATACCGAAAAAATAGGAACAATGCTTTGCGAATGCACATGCATGGCACATCTAATGATATCTTCTGAAGTTTTCACTCTAATAGGAATGCGACGTATACCAGGTTTTTTAAGAATTGAAGATATAGAACTTAGTGTAGTTTCCAATACATTGTCTCTTCCATGCGTCATGTCTATCTTTGTGACTACTATTACAAATGGTATCCCAAGTGTTTTACATAAAAACATGTGTTCTAAAGTCATTCGTATTTTTTGATTCAACCCCTTGTTAGCAGCAACCATTACCAAACAAATATCCGGCCGACCCGAAGCAAGTCCGAAAATAGTAGTCTTCAAATACTTTTCGTGACCTGCCAAATCATAAAAAGAAATAACCTTGGAACTTTTCTTTACTATTTCTGGCCAATTGTATTGCTTTTTCCCACTATAGTTCATAACTCTTCCACTTTCATCGTAACCAAGTATTTGATGCCCAATAGAAGAAGTTCTACCAGTCTCCACCTCGTGAGGATAATTGAATACTTTTAGTCTCGCCAATCCTTTTCCATTGTCTGGTAATCCAGTCGTTAGAACTGAAAGTAGAGTGCTCTTTCCACAATCCACGTTTCCGGCAATCGCTACTTTTATGTCAATGTAACATCCTTGGTTGAGTTCTCTCACATATAATTCATATATAAACCTACTAGTTTCTTCTGGTACAATTGTTTTTCTTAGTAAATTCAAACTATAATTGTTAATTTTCGCAGCTTTTTCAAGACATTCGATTGTACAGTTAAATTCTTTATCATTCAATCCTACAATTGTACCATCGTCTGCAACGCCTATATTGTAAATACATTCACCATTTCCTTCGTGACAACGAAACTTCATCTGCGAAGCCAAACGCTCCACTCTCGAATCACTCTTGTCCAATAACTTCAACTTGTATTCAATATTTCCATCTTCAGATTCGGGTTCCATCGTGTTGCAAATCACACACGCTGATACACTTTAGACTTGACCAAGCTATGTTTTTGATTCTATAAAAAAAAATATTATACTATTTAGAAAAGTAAAAAAACAAAAATAATGAAAATTCCGTAGGTACAATATATTCACCGCTAACTTACCACGTATTGGAGGTATTTGAAGCACACTCAATCGTATGTTATTGCTTGTTGGTGTTCGCGAGGTTGTGTAAATTTTAAAGTATTTTTTTTAAGACTGTTTCGAAATTCTGAATCAGCCCTTTAGGAGATAAACACTATTAGAATCTGTCCATTTAACATTTTTTTACTTACACGAACTTGGCTGTTTACCGCCACGATTCACCTGTCCAGTTGCGATTTAAATCGAGATCTATTTTGAACATAAATGTAAGGTTTGGCACAAACAGGCCATTCTTTCTTGTTTTTTTCAATGTGTACGTAGTATCCTCTCATTACTACATCCCAAGAAGTTTTGTAATATGATGAATTCTGCCGTTTGGCGGCTTCCAGCATTTTTTCCAACAATTCTTGTGCTTCATCTGATCGCACTGCGTATGCGTGAGAACAGAGAGCGGCACAGCGTATCCAAGAAGCTCTTACTAGTGGTCCAATATGTTCTGCACACCCTCCCAGATGAATAATACGTGGTCGAATCATTTCGATTGCATCTAATTCTCTGTGAAGTTTTTGCGTATTGATTATGGGCAATTCAATGTCGTCTTCAAAAATGTAAGTGTACGAACTTTTATTACTCAGTGCATGTTTCCACAAATTCACATGTGTTAGGAAGTTTGATATTTTTTTGGGATGTGACTCTATATGCTTGGTCTGCATGTACGATTGGCTGGTTGACAAATCAACAGGTACAATCATTTGTGGATTAAATCCGGAAAAGTTTAACACAAATGATGCATATCTGCCTCTTGCACTATTAGTCAAACTAATTACATAAGCATCTCTTGCCATTTTCCGTGTAATTTAAAAATGCATGATTTGTTTGAACTCATTACATTACGGGAGTGAAGGTTGTTTCAAAATTCGGAAAATCCGAAAATCGATATACTTGATTTCAAGACACTTGAAGACTAATATATATTTTATTTATAAAATTACTGTAAAATTAAAAAAAATTAAGCAATACAAACCCAACTAAAATCGCCTCCTAATAAATTTTGAAGTTCTTTTTTTAAGTTGACATTAAGGTCACTTTGTTCTTTTAATATTTCTTTCAATCTTGTCTTCAGTTCAATCATTTTTTTTGAACTTGGTTTGTCTGTGTATATATTATAATAATTTTAATGATTGTATCCAGCCAAGTTTTCTACAGAAATCACATAACACGCTTCTCTCAAAGAACACTTTTTAGTTTCAGAATAAAATATAACTTTAGAAAATGTAGAAACCATTCGTTCGTCTAATTGTTTCTCAATATATTCTTTCGACCAAGTTTCATACCTCAGGTTTTGAAGCCATTCATAATAACTAACTACCACACCTCCGGAATTACACAGTACATCTGGCAAAATGTCTATATTTTTTTGTTTCAAAACGTCGTCAGCATCATGAGTAGTCGGACCATTTGCTGCTTCGACTATAGTTTTACATTTCAAAGAGTTTGCGATCTCACTCGTAATTTGAAGTTCTAATGCCGCAGGGATCATAAAATCACACTCTTTTTGGAAAAATTCTTCTTTTGACACTTTGAGACCAGACTCATACTCTCCTATACAACCGTGTACTTTGACATGATCACTCAATTTGTGAATATTGAATCCTTCTGTACATGTGAGGTATCCTGAATAATCACCGACTCCAACACAAACCATTCCGAGAGTATTGAGCAGTTGTGCGGTAAACGATCCAACGTTTCCAAACCCTTGAAGTACATATGTTTTTCCTTTCAAGTCTATATTCTTCCATTTCGCATACTCGCGTATACAAATCGTCACACCTTGACCAGTGGCGGCACTTCTACAATGTGAACCTCCGTATTTCACACTTTTACCGGTGAAAACTGCCATATCGCGTTTTGCTGATTTTATATTGTATTCAGACGTCATCCAGTCCATTATCTGGCTATTTGTTCCAACATCTGGAGCGGGAATGTCAATATCTGAACCGATATAATTATGAATAGCGTTGCAAAATGCTCTTGAAATGCGTTCCAAATCTTCTTTGCTATAATCTCTGGAGTTGAATTTTATTCCGCCTTTTCCACCGCCATATGGAAGTTCTTGGAGAGCACATTTAATGGTCATCCACCCAGCGAGTGCTTTGCATTCGTCCAAATTTACTATTTCATGAAACCGAAGACCTCCTTTGAATGCTCCTCGAAAGTTGTTGTGTTGAATCCTATATCCTTTTAACACCATCGTCTCTCCATTTTCCAACTTTACTGGAAAGTTTACAATTATTTCATTCATAGGCTGCTTTAGAATTTTCATAGTTTCGGACTCTTCATGCGTCAACTTTTGATTTTCTACCAAGCTCAATTGTTTTTGAAAAAGAGTGTAAAGATTGTTTTCCATTTTTTTTAAACTAACGTATTTTTTTTTACAATATTAGAAAAACATAGTACCTGAAATATAAAAACGAAACATAAATGATACACGACAATGACCAAAGTTTCTTAATGATTCCTGGAGAACGAGTGTTCATTATGATGGAAAACGTTGTTTGTAACTATAAAGTTGAAAATCGATACAAAACATTAATGGGGGAAATGTTAGTTACAAATTATAGATTTTTAATTAACGATGATATTACATTAGACATACCTTTAGCAACTATAGAAGACGAAAAGTTTGTACAACCAATCTTTGGTTGCAACTACTTGAAAGGCACAACGCCTTTTATAAATGACGAAAGCAAAAAAATAAATTGGAAAATATACATGATCGGTTACGGATCGTTGACGCCTATATTAATGGAAATGTGCCGAAAAGCAAAACAAAAACACAAGGAACAAACCACACGCACGCTCACACATCACACTTATAACGTTGCATACATAGATCCAAACAATCCTTGTGATATAATACTTTGTGACGATTCATAGATTCGTAACTTGAACATCTTAAATTGTTTTGCTGTAACTCCGATTTCTGGTGACACGCACGACATGATTGTTCGTTTTGACTAATTTTTCAAGTTCTTTTTCAACTTCTCGTAGCTGCTTCTTTTTATTCTTCTTCACTCTTGGGACGTTGCGTGGTCCGTTTTCTGAATCAAAGAACCGAAGGTCACCATCGTACGCCGACTCAGGGAGCTTGTCCCACTGCATCGTTCGACTGTTTTAACTCAAGATCGTTTAAAGTTTTTGACACATCAAGAGAAACAGCTCCAATCACCAATCGTGCAAACATTCCATCCACAAGTTTGTATCCTATTTCATTCAAATACTTTTCTCGTTTATACTGGGATAGTTTTTTTCGCAAAATACTTGTTTCATATATTCGTATAATTATGATAATCACAATACATTTGTCTATTTAGACACACAAAGTGATATACCACGAAGGGTATCATCCCAATAATGTGATAATATTTACCTTCATTTATGTTGTTTGTATATTTTTTTAAATTGAATTTAACAAAAATGGCCGAGAGTATAGATTTTTATGCAAAAAAAATAACCATTATTATTTATGCAAGCATTTGCAACTTTTTGATCGCATCCTTTCTTTCTCAAAAAGTTGAGAAAATATTAATAAAACTCGACAAAACTAGAAGCAATTTTAAAAAACTTGCAAGCTTATGTACAAACATTTCTATAATTGCAGTATTTGCATATTTACTTAGACAAATAAGCGAAACTTTGCCAATGCCATTTTCTTCTAAAAGTTTTGATCCGTCCAGAGTGAAAGAAGTAAAAGGATCAGTTTTGACAGCGTTCACATTATTCTTGTTTTTTGGTGAATACATAAAAGAGTACAAGGAGTTTTTATATGAAATTATGTAATCATTTGAATACTGAACAAAACTTACTTCTAACATACCCCCAGTCGTACAAGGGTGCTGAGTAAAATGGCGCTTTTGAAAAATGATGGTTCAAATGTTTATTAGGCGAAACAAACAATGGATTCCACTTTTTGTACTTCAAATTGTTTGAATGTACAACCAAGTTTGAAACCGATATAATAGAAACTGATGCACAAAGCGCAAACTGTGTGGGTGCAAGCAAAACTGTACCAACTATAAACGGAAACATGTATGCAACTAAAAATTCCGACGCCGAAACTGCATTTGCGACTGTTGGGACGACGTTTTGCTTATACTTGTGATGAAACTTGTGTATAGGACGCCAAGAAGTAATTTTGTGCATACCTCTGTGGACCCAAGAATAGAGTGTAGAATGGATGGCGGTCAAAGATAATATGTCCCAAACAGTTCTCAATGCAGATTTTTTAGATGTTAAAAATCGTGTCAAACGGGCATGTATGAACGGTCCCAGTATCAAAAGATTGAAAAGTGATGTGTACACTGCTTCTGTATATAATTCAGAAGGTGGAAACGTCGATTGTTCTTGATCGAGAGCAGAACTCAAAAGTGCTGTACCTACTCCCAATCGCAATCCTGAATTGCTCAACAATGGCTTCATTTTTTTTTACTGTTTTTTTTTTAAACATATGACATGTTTCGTCTTTTTTTTTTTGATAATACAAGCGTCGCTCAGGAATTGTTTTATAGTTGATAAACTGTCTAGGTTCACAAACAAGCGAGCAACAGGAGACTTGCTCAACATCGGTAAAGCGCTACGAGCATACCGAAAATGCTTTTAAAAATCAAGGGTAGTTAAGGATAAACCAAGGTTGTTGTTTACATCTACGTGATGTTCCACAAGTACTCGCCCACGCAAACTCGTTGCCCCAAAGACAATTATTACATGTCGACCCTGCCCAACAGCATTTCCTCTTGGTATTACTGCCAGTGGATCCTTTTGGTCCAGTTGCTCCCCTCATTCTTTCCTTATCACTACTCGTCCCTGTTGGTCCTTTATTTCCAGTCTCTCCTTTGGGCCCTGACCCAATGTGAGCATTGACAGTACACCGTTTATCATGAAATTGTGAGACGAGAGACGAAACGTCCCA
>MDTB01176044.1_pt1 | contig 11189 bp, 8 predicted proteins | sample 811161 | NCBI WGS metagenome assembly MDTB01 (sample SAMN05326650, study PRJNA326480) | marine metagenome | isolation source: seawater | place: Mediterranean Sea | collected 2009
GAAAAAGGGACTTTGATCATTTTTATGTGCAATCATTGCCCATATGTTGTTCACCTATTGAATGGTATTATTGATACAGCAAAAGATTTTTCAAAAAAAGGAATATCAACTATTGCAATATCAAGTAATAGTATTATCACTCACCCACAAGATGGACCTAAGAAAATGAAAGAAATAGCCATATTAAAAAAATTCACTTTTCCTTATTTGTATGATAAAAGTCAAAAGGTTGCAAAAGAATTTAAAGCTGCTTGTACACCAGATTTCTATTTATTTGACGACAAACTAGAGTTATTTTACAGAGGCCGGTATGATTTGTCCAGACCTGGAAATGAAATTCCTGTTAGTGGAGATGATTTACACAAAGCTTCTGATCTTATGCTGCAAAAACTAACTAATTCTGATATTCAATACCCAAGTATTGGTTGCAGTATTAAGTGGAATCCTTAAAATAATTTCAAAAATTAACAATCAATCAGTTCTACATCGAAAATTAAAGTTGAATTAGGCGGAATAGCTCCCCCAGCACCTTGAGCTCCATAACCTAAATGACTTGGAATTACAAAACGAGCTGATGCTCCTTTACTAAGCAGCATTATTCCTTCATCCCATCCCTTAATTACTTGACCTATCCCAACCGAAAACTCAATTGGCTCATCGCGTTGATATGAAGAGTCAAAAACAGTTCCATCATCAAGTGAGCCCTTATAATGGACTGAAACCTTAGAACCTTTAGATGGTGTTGAGCCAGAACCTTTTTTATTTATAATATAAAATAAACCGCTTTCTGTTTTCTTCATGCCTGCAGTTAATGACTTAATAGCTTTTTCAGCTTTTTCATTAGCCGATTTTAAGCGTTCTTCACCATTGGCATTAAATTCATTAAATGCAGTTTCAGCATTCCAACTTTCAGCATCTCCTCCATGATATTCTATAGCTACCGATTCGATTACATCTCCTTGAACTATTTTATCAACGACATCTTGACCCTCTACAACATATCCAAAAACAGTATGTTTTCCATCAAGCCAATCAGTAGGCCCATGTGTAATAAAAAACTGACTGCCATTTGTCCCAGGACCTGCATTAGCCATTGAGAGCGTACCTGCTCGGTCATGTTTTAAGTCTTGATGAAACTCATCATCAAATTTATAGCCTGGTCCACCAGAGCCAGAACCATGAGGACATCCACCTTGTACCATAAAATTAGGTATAACGCGATGAAATTTTATTCCATCATAATATGGTTCCCCAAGATTTTTATGAGTATTTTTTATTGATCCTTCTGCCAAACTCACAAAATTCCCTACCGTTCCCGGTGTTTCTTTATAAGTAAGCTTTAATAAGATTGAGCCTTTAGATGTTTTAAAACTAGCAAAAATGCCTTCCATAACGATCAAATTTTATGGTAAAGATAATAATCCTCTTTAATGAAAGATGATTAATTCGCAATTTCACTAATAAACTTTAGACGGTACAAACGAAGTTCTTCCTCTTCATAATCTCCTTCGAAAGCATCAATTGCATTAGATATTGAATCTGAATCTGCTTCAATAAAATAATCATACAGCTCTTCAGTTTGATCCTCATCAAAAAGATTTTCCAAGTAATAATCAATATTAAGTCTTGTACCTGAAAATACTATGGTCTCCATCTCAGTTATTAGTTTATTCATACTCATCCCTTTGGCATCTGCAATATCCTCAAGTAATAATTTTCGATCAATCGTTTGAATTAAAAAAAGCTTGAGTGCTGAATTAATCCCTGTGCTTTTAACAACTAAATCGTCAGGTCTAATAATATTATTTTCATCAACATATTTCTTTATAAGGTTTATAAATTTTTCTCCGTAACGTTTTGCTTTTCCCACGCCAACTCCATTAATGTTGGTTAATTCATCATGCGAAATCGGGTATTTAAGGCACATCTCTTCCAAAGAGTTTTCTTGAAAAACAGCATATGGAGGAACCTCATTGATTTCAGCTACATTTTTTCTCAAACTAATTAAAAGCTTCATTAAACTTTCATCCAAAATTGCAAGAGATTTATTTTGAATAATTTGTGAGATATAATTTTCTTCATATTTATGATCTTCTGTCATCATAAAACTTGAAGGGTTTTTTAAAAAGGATTTTCCTCTTGTAGTTATTCTAATAATACCGTAAGATTCAATTTCTTTAATTAAAAATCCAGCAACTAGGGCTTGCCGTATAAGAGCCATCCAGAAATTTGAATCTTTTGAAGCTCCACTTCCAAAAACTTCTAAGAATTCCGTTTTGTGAGATTGAATGACTGCATTTTTTTTTCCTTCAAGTGTCTTGACTATCTCATTTGCCTTATAGATCTCCTTAGTCTGAATTATAGCGATTAACAATTGGGTTAATTCTTTTTCTGCTTCAAATTTCTTCTTAGGGTAACGCATATTATCATCCATATCACCACCTTCACCTATTTTATTGTCATACTCCTCTCCAAAATAGTGAAGAATGAACCTTCTTCGCGATATTGAAGTTTCAGCATAAGCAACCATATCTGAAAGTAGAGCCATTCCAATTTCTTGTTCAGCCAGAGGCTTACCAGACATGAATTTTTCTAGTTTTTCGATATCCTTGTATGCATAAAATGCTAGACAATGTCCTTCCCCTCCATCACGGCCAGCCCTTCCTGTTTCCTGATAATAACTCTCAATACTTTTAGGGATATCATGATGAATTACAAAACGAACATCTGGTTTATCTATACCCATACCAAATGCAATTGTAGCTACAATAATATCACAATCGTCTTTTAAAAAATAATCTTGATGGGTAACTCTTGTTTTAGAATCTAGACCTGCATGGTATGGTAATGCATTAATTCCATTTACTTGAAGGGCTTGTGCCAATTCTTCTACTCTTTTACGAGATAAACAATAAATTATTCCTGACTTTCCACTGTTTTGCTTTACAAATTTAATAATATCAGAATCAACCTGATTCGTTTTTGGTCTAACCTCATAATATAGATTTGGTCTATTAAATGATGCTTTAAATACTTTTGCATTTGGAATACCCAAGTTTTTCATTACATCCTCTTGAACCTTTGGAGTCGCAGTTGCAGTAAGTGCTATAATAGGTATAGTCTGCTCAAACTGCTCAAGAATGATTCTAAGATTACGGTATTCAGGCCTAAAATCGTGTCCCCATTCAGAAATACAGTGAGCCTCGTCTACGGCTAAAAAAGAAATTCTTACAGATCTAAAAAAATCAATAGTCTCTCTTTTAGACAGAGATTCTGGAGCGACGTAAAGAAGCTTAGTTGTCCCATTTAAAATATCATTTTTTACCTGATTGGTTTCTGTTTTATTTAAAGAAGAATTTAAAACATGAGCTATTCCATTATCTGATGAAATCCCACGAATTGAATCTACTTGATTTTTCATTAAAGCAATAAGTGGTGAAACAACAATAGCTGTTCCTTTATTTATTAATGCTGGTAATTGATAGCATAGTGACTTACCACCACCAGTAGGCATAATAACAAAGGAATCCTGTTTTTTTAAGACATTTAAAATTACTGACTCTTGAAGACCTTTAAAGGTTGAAAAACCAAAAAGGCTTTTAAGTTGAATTTTAATTTCATCTTTATTCATTAAAATCAAATAAGATTAATTTTTCAGGGTCTTTTAAATGTAATATACCAATTTTAAAAGGGAAATACAAGGCTTAAGAAAAACTAAATACTCAAAATATTAACTACTTTTTATGTGAAAAAATAATTCAAGATATTATTTGTTTTTGATATTTTTACCAATGATTTCATTTACCAAAAAAACAACAATCCATGAGTGCCAATCAGCCAAAAGATGAAATGTCATTTTTAGATCATCTTGAAGAACTTCGATGGCATCTTATTCGTTCAGTAATTGCAATTTTAATTGTAGCAACGGTTGCATTTATTTTTAAAGATTTTATTTTTGATGTAATACTTTTTGGTCCCAAACAAAAAGATTTTGTTACGTATCGCTGGTTTTGCTCTATATCACAGACTTTAGGTCAAGGAAATAGTTTTTGCATAGATGATTTACCTTTCAGAATTCAAAGTCGAACAATGGCAGGTCAATTTTCAGCTCACTTATGGACATCAATACTTGCTGGTTTCATTATTGCTTTTCCTTATATTATTTTTGAGTTCTGGAAATTCATTAGCCCCGGACTTTATGAAAAAGAACGTAAAAACGCACGTGGTTTTATTTTAATTGCTTCATCACTTTTTTTTATAGGAGTGTTTTTTGGTTATTATATTGTAACACCGCTATCAATAAACTTTTTAGGTAATTATTCAGTAAGCAGTGAAATTTTCAATGATTTTGATTTAAGCAGCTATATAGGCTTACTCAGAGCTTCTGTTTTAGCTTCTGGAATAATTTTTGAATTGCCTATAATAGTTTATTTTTTGACTAAAGTGGGTATTGTAACTCCTGAATTTTTAAGAAAGAATAGAAAAGTCTCTCTAGTTTTAGTATTAAGCTTATCAGCTATTATTACTCCTCCAGATATAGCAAGTCAAATAATTGTTAGTATTCCTATACTAATTCTTTATGAAGTGAGTATCTTGATATCAAGAATTGTAATTAGAAAACAAAATCAGGCTTTAAAAAATATATGATATCATATTAATTATTACAAAAAAGTAAATAGATCATGAAATTAAGTGCAGATGGTATCGAAAAATCATATAAGGGCCGAAAAGTAGTTAAAGGTATCTCCCTTGAGTTAAATCAAGGAGAAATTGTTGGTCTTCTTGGACCCAACGGGGCAGGAAAAACAACATCTTTTTATATGATTGTAGGTTTAATCAAACCTAATGATGGTTCAATTTATCTCGATAATCAAGAGATTACAAAATTTCCAATGTACCAAAGAGCTCAAAGAGGAATAGGTTATTTAGCTCAAGAAGCATCTGTGTTTAGAAAACTAAGTGTAGAAAATAATATTCTTAGTGTTCTACAAATGACAAACCTTCCAAAAGATTTACAAAAAGAAAAAATGGAATCACTTATAGAAGAATTTGGATTAAATCACATAAGAAAAAATCGTGGAGATCTCCTTTCAGGCGGTGAACGAAGAAGAACGGAAATTGCAAGAGCACTTGCTACGGATCCAAAGTTCGTACTACTTGATGAACCATTTGCAGGGGTAGATCCAGTTGCTGTTGAAGATATACAGCGAATAGTTGCTCATTTAAAAAAGAAAAATATTGGAATTTTAATTACTGATCACAATGTCCAAGAAACTTTGGCTATAACGGATAAAACATATTTAATGTTTGAGGGAAGTATTCTAAAAGCTGGAACTCCAGAGGAACTTGCTGATGATAAAATGGTAAGAAAAGTATACCTAGGTCAAAATTTTGAGCTTCGCAAAAAAAAATTATCATTTTAGTTTGACTCAGAGAAATTAACTCAAAATTTATTTGGTTTTTTAGATTTCATTTAATGCTATTACGGATGAAATTTAAAATAAGGTAAATTAAAATTAATAAAGGTACAGCTACCCAATTAAAAAAATAAAAAGCTGGAAAACAACATGCAAAAAGGATCAATTGATATCTATAATCTTTTAAATTTGACGATTTAATTTTGAATGAAAACAAAGGAAGGCGAATATTCATAATTAATGAAGATATCAATGTAATTATAACTAAAGTTGGAAATGATTTTAGAAATGGTTTCACAGATATAAACTGGGGATGTTCAATTATAATCGGTAATGCAACTATTAAAAGTGCATTTGCAGGAGCAGGTAATCCTTTGAAATCATATTGTTGATCATCATCAATATTGAACCTTGCTAAACGAATTCCGGCACCCAATGGAATAAGGAATCCAATCAAGGCATATGGTGCAAATGAAAATGTAAACTCACTTTGCAAAATATTAGTTGTGAAATTTAATTCACGTACACCTATTTCTAAAAATAGGTTATACATTACCATACCAGGAACAAATCCACTTGTAATTAAATCTGCCATTGAGTCAAATTGGAGACCAAAACTACTTTCTACCTTTAACAAACGTGCAAAAAAACCATCAAATAGGTCAAAGAAAGCTCCTAAAAAAACCATTAAGAAAGCAGCTTCAAATAAGTTTTTAAAAGCTAGATAAGTGGCAAAACATCCACATAAAAAATTAAGTGCAGTAAAAAGATTGGGAATACTTCGTTTAATTAACTCCACTAAAAAAAAATTCTAATTTTTAACAATATAGTAATTGCAATAGCTTCAAAAAAATTAAATTCGTACAAATGTCAAAATCAATTAAACATCTTTCTTTATCAATAGCAACTGGAATAGCGCTAGGGTTTTCATGGCCTGTTAATGGTCTCACGCTTCTAATTTTTATTTCTCTAATACCCTTACTATATCTTGAAGAATCAATACGTAAGGACAATTTAAAATTTAAAAGTATTAGAGCATTTGGGTATAGTTACTTAAGTTTTTTAATTTGGAATTTAATCACAACATGGTGGCTATTTAACTCTACTCTTTTTGGGATGTTGTTTGCTAACTTGTGCAATAGTCTTTTTTACGCATTAATTTTTGTTGTGTTTTATTGGGCAAAAAGTAGGTTGCCATTTAAAAGTGCATATATTTTTTTAATTAGCGCTTGGATTGCATTCGAAAAATTACACTTAATTTGGGACTTTTCTTGGTCATGGCTTAACCTTGGAAATGTTTTTTCAGAGAAAATTTACTGGATACAATGGTATGAATATACTGGAACTTTCGGTGGTTCACTTTGGATACTCTGCATCAATGTTTGGATTTTTTATTTACTTAAAAATGAAGATTTTAAATCTTTAAAAAATATAATTAGAAAATTAATCCCTCCGCTAATTGCCATTGCTTTGCCAATTGTATTCTCATTATACCTTTATCAAAAAGTTGAAATTAAAGACAAAACTATTGAGGTTTTAATGATGCAACCCAACATAGATCCATACAAATCAAAATATAAATTAACCAATGAAGATTTTTTAAATCAGTTATTTGATCAATTAAAACCTTACCTAACCAAAAACACTAAATATGTTTTAACCCCAGAAACATATTTTGCTGAGGGTTATGGAGAAGAATTATCATCGTTTTATGAAAGTAAAATTCATAATGACATCCAAAAAAAAATTGCTGATTTCCCTAATGCTCAGATAATTAGTGGCATTCAATTTTATAATACATATGTCCAGAAAAATGCTCCCTCACTAACAGCTAATTTCATTAGAAGGAATCTTTGGGTAGAATACTATAATAGTGCTTTTAGTGAGCAATATCAAAAAGATATAGATTTGTATCATAAATCAAAATTAGTGGTGGGTGTTGAAAATATGCCATTTAAAAAAATACTTAAACCACTTTTAGGGGATTTTATGATTGATATGGGTGGTACCGTCGCGAGTCGGGTGATTCAGGAGGAACGTTCTGTTTTTTCAAATTTATTGAGTAATGAAAAAGCAGCTCCTATTATTTGTTGGGAATCTATTTTTGGTGAATTTGTAACAGGCTATGTCAAAAAAGGAGCAACTTTTTTAGCAGTAATTTCAAATGATGCTTGGTGGGGCAATACACCGGGACACAAACAGCTATTGAGCTATACTAAACTTCGTGCAATAGAGAATAGGAGAGATATTGTAAGGAGTGCTAATACTGGTATTTCAGCAATTATAGATGCACGGGGAGAAATTATTAAAAAAACCAAATATGATTCAAAAATTGTTTTGAAAGGAAATATTACCTCGAGGTCAAAACTTACTTTTTATACGCGATATGGAGATATAATAGCTCGTTGGGGTATTTTTATAGTTGCAATCTTTTTTCTTGTTGCTTTAAGCGGTCGATTTAAAACGAACAGCTTAATGTAGAATTAGAAAGATTTATAAACTTAAAAATAATAATAATTTTATTAGATTATCAGTGATTGTAATTATTTTAATAAATGTGGTAGCAAAATGAATGAAAATAAAGTTTATACTAAAATGGGAGATGATGGTTTTACAAGCCTAATTTCAGGAAAAAGAGTTCCTAAACATGATAAACGAATTAAAGCTTATGGAGCTATCGATGAGTTAATAGCCTGGTTGGGATTAGTTAGAGATACAACTAGTTTCGATGATATTAAAAAAACCTTGACCAAAATTCAAAAACAGTTAATGGTTGTAGCTGCAGAATTGGCTATTGATAAAGAAAAAAATTTTCCGCCAAATTTAAAGCCGATAGACAATGAAAATATAATTTTTATTGAAAATGAAATTGATCAACTTACAGCTAGACTCTCTCCACTTCGAAACTTTGTAATTCCAGGTGGGCACATCCAAATTTCGTATTCCCATATTGCAAGATCTATTTGCAGAAGAGCAGAAAGAAATATGACAGAACTGAATCAAGAAATCAAAATTTCACCTTTACTTATAGCTTATATAAATCGTTTATCAGATTACCTTTTTACTCTTTCTAGATCTTTTGCAAACGAATTAAATATTGAGGAAATTAAATGGAATGGCAACAAATTTGATTAAAAAGTTGCGTAATATATTTAAAAATTTATTTTTGCAAATTAATATTTTATTATGTATTGGACATTAGAATTAGCTTCATATTTAAGTGATGCTCCCTGGCCAGCAACTAAAGACGAGTTAATTGACTTCTCTATACGGACTGGAGCTCCTCTTGAAGTTGTAGAAAATCTTCAATCAATAGAAGATGAAGAGGATATTTATGAATCCATTGAAGAAATTTGGCCAGACTTTCCTACTGAAGAGGACTACCTTTGGAATGAAGACGAATATTAAGATTTAAAAATGAAATTAAAAGTCTCATAATTGAGACTTTTTTTTTAGTTACTTTGAAAGATTAAAATAGATTCTGAAATCAATTATGAGTATTTTAAGCAGTATAATAAAAACTTTTGTTGGAGATAAAACGAAAAAGGATTTAAAAAAAATTACTCCTTTAGTCAGTAAAATCAATGGTTATCAGAAAAATTTCGAGTCTTTTAGCAATGATCAGCTAAGGGAAAAAACTACAAAATTTAAATCCTTATTATCACAAGAAAATCAAAGCTTTTCAAAAAACATAGAAAGTCTTGAGAAACAAGTTCTGAATACAAGTGACCTTGATGAAAAAGAATCGATTTATAAACAAATAGATCAAGAAAAAGAAGAATCACAAAAAAATACTGAGAATATACTCAATTCGATATTGCCCGAAGCCTTTGCAGTTGTAAAAGAAACTGCACGTCGTTTTGTAATTAATAAACAGATGGAGGTGACAGCATCCTCTTATGATCGGGAACTTTCTCAATTAAAATCATATGTCCAACTAACAGGAGAAAAGGCAATTTGGTCAAATTCCTGGGATGCAGCGGGCAAACCAATAGTCTGGGATATGATTCATTATGATGTTCAACTAATTGGGGGAATAGCACTTCATCAAGGTAAAATTGCAGAGATGCAAACTGGAGAAGGGAAAACTTTAGTAGCAACATTACCAGTTTATTTAAATGCACTGACCGGAAGAGGAGTTCACTTGGTTACAGTAAATGATTATCTAGCTAAACGTGATAGTGCATGGATGGCACCTATATTTGAATTTCACGGATTAAGTGTTGATTGTATTGATTACCACCAACCTAATAGTAGGGAAAGAAGAAAAGCATATCAAGCCGATATAACCTATGGTACAAATAACGAATTTGGTTTTGATTATTTGAGGGATAATATGGCTCATACAGCTGAAGATTTGGTTCAACCCAAACATAATTATGCGATAGTTGATGAGGTAGACTCCGTTTTAATCGATGATGCACGAACACCCTTGATTATTTCAGGTCCAACACCTGAGGGAGATAGACATGAATTTGATGTTTTAAAGTCTAATGTCAATAGTTTGGTAAATAATCAACGAAGTCTATTGACAGGAGTTCTAGCTGAAGCAAAAGCTAAAATTCGAGAAGGTGATACAAGTGAGGGAGGCATTTTACTTTTAAGGGTTTTTAGAGGTTTACCAAAAAACAAGGCCTTGATTAAATTTTTAAGTGAAGAAGGGGTCAAGCAGCTTTTACAAAAAACTGAAAACCACTATATGCAAGATAATAATCGTGAAATGCATATTATTGATGAAGATTTATATTTTGTTATTGATGAAAAAAATAATCAAATTGATCTCACTGAAAAAGGTATTCAAATGCTTTCTGAGGACAATTCAGATGCCAATTTTTTTGTTCTCCCAGATATTGGAATTGAAATCGCTAAAATTGAATCTAATGAATATGACTCAAAAAAAGAAGCAGCCTTAAAAGAAGAGCTTTTTAAAGATTTTGATATCAAAAGTGAGCGTATACATAGTATGAATCAATTATTAAAAGCTTACACTCTCTTCGAAAAAGATGTAGAGTATGTATTGATGGATAACAAAGTTAAAATTGTTGATGAACAAACTGGAAGAATTATGGAAGGCCGAAGATATTCCGATGGTCTTCATCAAGCCATTGAGGCCAAAGAAAATGTAAAAATTGAAGCAGCTACACAGACATATGCTACAATTACTTTACAGAATTATTTTCGCATGTATCATAAACTTTCTGGAATGACTGGAACGGCGATTACTGAAGCCGGAGAATTTTGGGAAATTTATAAATTAGATGTTATTGAAATACCAACTAACCGACCAATTGCCAGAAAAGATGAAGACGATTTAATCTATAAAACTAAACGAGAAAAATACAATGCTGTAATCGAAAAAGTGAGTGAATTTTCAAATGAAGGTAGGCCTGTATTGATAGGTACTACATCTGTTGAAATTTCTGAATTATTGAGTAAAATGTTAAACATACGGAAGGTTAAGCATAACGTACTTAATGCAAAGATGCACAAAAAAGAAGCTGATATTGTTGCTGAGGCAGGAAATCCAGGAGTAGTAACAATAGCTACAAATATGGCCGGTCGTGGAACTGATATTAAACTGTCTCAAGAAGTTAAGGATGTAGGTGGATTATCTATTGTAGGTACCGAGCGCCATGACTCTAGAAGGGTTGACAGACAGCTTCGCGGACGTTCTGGTAGACAAGGAGACCCGGGGAGTTCTCAATTTTTTGTATCTCTAGAAGACAACCTGATGCGCCTTTTTGGATCAGAGCGTGTTGCGAAAGTTATGGA
>MDTB01185544.1_pt1 | contig 11189 bp, 12 predicted proteins | sample 811161 | NCBI WGS metagenome assembly MDTB01 (sample SAMN05326650, study PRJNA326480) | marine metagenome | isolation source: seawater | place: Mediterranean Sea | collected 2009
AGATAAAGTACCATCGGCGCTGAAGGGCTTGACTTCCGAGTTCGGAATGGGATCGGGTATAACCCCTTCGCAATAATCACCAGGCCAAACTTTATAATATTTTTTTTAGAGATTGTAAATAGCTGAAAATTAGCTTTGAGGAAGGATTTTGGTGGGCATGATAAGAATTGAACTTATGACCTCTTCGATGTCAACGAAGCGTTCTACCACTGAACTACATGCCCAACTATTACTTTGTTTAATTAAATAAATATTTGATATAACATATATTTTTCATGCGCAAAATACTCTTTGTCTCATCTGCACCGCTATCAGAAAACACTTTTGATGGTAAAGAGAAAAGGGCTTTAAGCATACTAAAATCCTTATCAAAAAAAAATAAAGTAGATGTAGCTTGTATTGATCAAAATCAATCTATAAATAAAAAAAAAAAAATTCATTTTTGTAATGATGAGATAAGATTTCAAATTAATTTATTTCAAAGGTTCTTAAATACTTTAAACTCATTATTTCATTTAAAACCAATGCAAAACGGATATTTTTATTCGAAAGAAATGTTTAATTTTATTGAAAATAATAAAGATAGATATGATGTAATTATTTTTCATTTAATTAGATGTGCTCAGTACCTTCCTCCAGATTTTTCTGGTGTGAAAATCCTTGAAATGACTGACTTAATTTCAATTAGAGACCATCAGATAATTAAAAGATTATCTATTATTAATCCTCTAAAATACTTGTATATTTTGGAAAGATTTTTAATAAAAAGATATGAAAAATTAGTATCAAATAAATTTGATAAAATTGTCTTTATTTCAAATAAAGAGCTGTATGAGGCAAAGAAATTTATTGATAAAAGAAAGATAGAGGTAATAGAAAATATTTTTAAAGTAGAGAAAAATATTTTTAAGTTTAAAAGAAATAATAATAAAATTATTTTTTTAGGTAATATAAATTATATTCCTAATAAATTAGCTTGTTTTGATTTTGCTAAAAACATACTTCCGGTTCTTAATAAAAAGTATCCTGAATTAACATTTAATATTATCGGGAAAATAAATTTTTTGGATAAGCTTTATTTAAAATCATACAGGAATACAATTATTTATGGTCCTGTAGGTGATTTAGAAAAGATTTTTAAAAACAGTATTTGTGGTGTTTGCAATGTTAAAATTGCAACAGGTTTTCAAAATAAAATCCTTAATTATATGAGTTTCGGCTTGCCAACTATTGCGAGTAAAGAGTCTTTTGATAGAAATATGTTTAAAAAGAATAGAGATATTTTAGTATACACGAATAAAAAAGAGTTAATTAAGTTTATCTTTAATCTAAAAGAGAACAAAAAAATCTCATATAAATTATCAAAAAACTCCTTTAATACTTCGAAAAATAAATTTAAGTTTTCAAAAATATATTTAAAATATCAAAAAATTTTAAAGTAATATTATTTTTTAAAATTCTCTTTAACAAATTTTCTATACCATTTTATAGAAATCTTAAGTCCTTCATCTAATTCGATAGTTGGTTTCCATCGAATTTTTTTAAGAACAAAAGTATTATTAGCTTGCATTTTCCAAATTTCATTTGGTCTGTATTTTTTTTTTCCGATTTTTAATTTTGAATTTGAATTTGAAAATTTATGAATTTTTTTTACTAAATCTTTAATTTTAATAGGTTTATTACTTCCGAGATTTATTGGTTTTTCAGAGCTATCCATTTTTGATGTTATCATAAGTAAACCATTAATAATATTGTCTACATAATTAAACTCTCTTGTTTGTTCGCCCGGGGTAGTAACAATATCTCGTCCTACAAGACATTTTATAATTATTTCTGGTATTATAGCTTTTTCACTTTGAAAAGGACCAAAAGTATTAAATGGTCTAATACAAATTATTTTTTTTCCTGTCTGTCTTTTTTTTAAAATTGAATAAAGTTCACTTGAAAACTTTCCAATAGCGTATGGTGACATTGGTTGTGGGTTTTCATCAACATTAAAAGGTAATCTTTTTTGTAGTCCATAAATTTCTGATGATCCGATGTGAATGAATTTATTAAACATTGGGCCATGATCTAATAGGTTGGTAGTTGATAGTAGATTTGAACTAATTGTTTCATTAACATGTAAGAAACTATCCCCAACATGATTATATGCGGCGAGATGGAATACTCTATCAAATTTTTTATTCTTAAGCTGTAAAGTAGAGTCGGTATTTCTAAGATCGGCCTCAACAATGCTTAATTTTTCCCAGACATCTGCTAATCTTACACAATCGATTATACTATTATATTTAACTATAACTGTGACCTTAGCTTTTAAAGATAAAAGTTTTTTTACTAAATGAGATCCAATAAAACCTGCTCCGCCAGTTACGAGCACACTTTTATTTTTAAAGTTTTTAATTAAAAGTGATATATTTTCCAATTTTGCTCCTTGCGTCTTTTAATTCACTTATAGAGTTTACAGTTAATTGAAGTCCATTATATTTATACACATTAACGTGTCTCTTTGAAACTAACTCCTTTATTGCTTTAACCATACCAATTCCATCTTTTGAATTTATTATATTTTTGCTTAAATAATTAAAGATTTTTGGTTCAATTACCGCATAACCTATAAAATGATTTAAAGTTGGTTTTTCTTCAAATGAGGTTAATCTATTTTTTAAATTCCACTTCACTATTCCAAAGGGGTTTTTTATTGGTGCTATAACCAATGTCATAATCGACTTAGACTTCTTATGTTTGTTTAACAAATCATACAAATTAATTTTAGCTAGTGTATCACCATAACTTATAACTGAAGTTTTGTTATAATTTTTAAGAGCCAAATAAATTCTTTTTAAAATACCACTTTTAATACCTGCGTCAGAAAAATTAGTTTTTTTGTAATTTTTTTTTAAAAACTTTTTCATTACATTTGATTTATATCCAACACAATAGGTAATGTTTTGAAATCCTTGTTTTTTATAATAGTTAATTTTATGCTGAATAATCGGTATCTTTCCTACCTTGATTAAAGGTTTGGGAATTTTTTTTGTAAATTTCCCTAATCTTTTACCTTTTCCACCGCAGAGTATAAGTATTTTTGTATTAGTATGTTTAATCATTTTTAGTCTTGATTTAATATTTTGAATAACTCTTTAAGAAAATCTTTTTTAGTAGGAAGTTGATTTTTAGTCATTTTTTTTTGAATTAATGAATATTCTCTTTTAACGTACTCTATATTATCTTTTAAAGACGTGGGGTTTCTCTCTGAGACTATGACTCCCTCTCTTTTTCTTTTTACATGAGAAATTTCAGGAAAAATAATTACTGGTCTCATTCTAGATAAGGATTCATCTAGGACTTGAGGGTGGCCTTCAGTATATGATGGTAAAATAAATATGTTGTGGTCATCATATATTTTAATTATAGAGTCATCTTTATTTTTAAAATTAATTATTTTGATTTTTTCATTTTCTAGTATTTTATCATAATATTTTTCAGAATTAATAATGGTAATCTTGTAATCTATTCTAATTTCTTTAAGAATTTTTAATAGTGAAAATATTCCTTTTTCAATTTTAATTCGTCCAACGTACAGGAGTTTGATTGAATCTAAGTTGGGAGATTTTATATTAGAGAACCACTTCTGATTTAGTTGAGATGGATGAACAATTGTTCCTTTTTTTCCTCTTAAAATATGTAATCTACATGCAATAAGATTTGATCTCCAGGAGACAATTGTAAACATTAAATGATAAATTATGGGTCCAAAAAATCTTGAATAACATTTATACTCCTCATATCCATCGCTTCTCAAATAAACGAAAATCTTTTTTCTAAGAATTATTAAAAGTAGAGAAATTATAAAAGTATACGGTGACAATGAAATAATTAAATATTTTTTATGAAATTTATTAGTTTTCAAAATATTTAATATATAAGAAAAAATACCTTGCGATATGAAAACATTTTTTAAATTAATTTCATGAGTTGATCTCTCAAGTTTTGAATTTCTTACAAAAAGACTTAGATTGAAATTTTTATCTAATCCCTCAGGTAATGACTTCATATCAATATTATCACAAAAATATTTATCATTATTAAGAAATGTTTTTTCATTGGTAATTACTGCTAAATTCTCTTTATCCATAAGTTACCTTAAGCCAATAAATTTATTGAGAAAATTTTTAGGAAAAATAAGTATCAAGAATAATTTAATTTTCTGTAAATTATTTGGATATAAAATTATTTCTTTTAAACTTTTCATATAAAATTTTTTATTAATAAATTTTACTATTTCTAAAAACTTGTATTTTTCTTTTAAAATTTCAAGTTTTTCCTCAGACCCAAACTCTTTTGAATCTTTAGTTTCTTCATACCATTGAAACATTTCTTCAACTTGTTGTTCGATATTTCTATTTTGAAGTTGATCTTCGTGCTGACGGTAGATTGCTAACGGTTCTTGAATGCAATTAAATTTATATTTTTTTGAAAATTTAAGTATAAAATCCATATCCGAAAGCATATTAAATTTAGTGTTAAATACTTGATTTTTATCTATTAAAAATTTTTTCCTTAAAACTACAGTTAGCATACCTACGTTATATTCTTTTAATAAATTATCAGTAATGAAGCCTGATGGAAGTTGTTTTAGACTTACTAATCTTTTTTTCTTAAAAAAACTTTTTTTATTATACCTCCAATAATTAGAATAAACTAAACCAATTTTTTCATCTGAGAATAATTTTATTTGTTTAAATAATTTATCTTTAAGCCATACATCGTCTGTGTCTAAAAATGCAATGAAATCTCCGTTTGCTTTTTTAATTGCTTGGTTTCTTGCGTGATAAAGAATGCTATGTTTATCATTCAAAAAGTATTTAAATCTATTTTCATTGAAATTACTAAAAATTTTTTTACTATCGTCTGAAGAAATGTTGTCCCAAAATATAAGTTCCCAATTTTGATATGTTTGGTTTATTACACTTCTTAAAGATTCTTGTAGATACTTCGCGCCGTTGTAGCAATTCATTATGATGCTTACTAATGGCTCTTTGTTCATTTTGTAAACGATTTTATTGTTAATCCTAGACCTTGAGAAAACTTAATTTTTGGTTGCCAATTTAATAATTTCTTAGCCTTTGTAATATCAGGATAAAGTTTCATATTTGTATTTTTTTTATAATTTAATTTTCCATAAAGTGGTTTACCCTTGCCAATAATTTTATGAACTTTATTAATAACATTTTTTATTTTTACAGGTTTACCAAATCCAATATTTACTATCTCTCCATTTGAACTTTTTGATCTGAGGGTTTTAAAAATTGCTTTTACCGCATCTTCTATAAAACAAAAATCACAGAGTTGTTGTCCTTTAGTTACAGAAAATCTGCGGTCTTCTAAACAATTTTCAATTAATTGAGGTAAAATTCTATTTTTGTCTTGTTTGGGTCCATAAACTAGAAAGAATCTTAATATCGTACTTGGAAAATTATTAATTTGACCAAAATTAATTAAAAAATTAGTACACGAAAACTTTGCGAGGGCATAGGGTGTCTTTGGAAAACATTTTGAGTTTTCTTTTTGTGGAGAAATAGCATTACCGTACTCTGCTGAGCTACCTATTTGAATAAATTTTTTTATTTTTTTTTTTGATAAAATTTTAACCAAGTTTAAAAGACCTTTAAAATGGGAATTAAATAGAATTTTCCCAGATCTATCAAAATCAGGGTGTTTCCCGTATCCGCCTGCATTCACAATATAATCAAAATTATTTTTTATTTTTTTTTTTAGTTTTTTATAGTCTTTTAAATCTACTTGAATATATTTTATATTTTTATGAAATCTTTTACTTTTAGGCTTTCCTAAAGAGATGCTGGTAATTTTCCATCCCCTTCTTTTTGCCTCAGTAATAACGTGATATCCTATAAAACCAGTCCCACCAACAACTAATAATTTTTTCATTTAATCCAAGGAGCATTATTTTCTGCTACCATTTTGTCTAAAAGATCTTTATCTAATTTATGATCCATGCATTGCCAAAAGCCCTCGTGTCTCATTGCTTTAATCTCTTTTATTTGGGTTGCCCTCTCTAGTGGTTCTGCCTCTAATACGGTTTTATCATCCTTTAGAAAATCAAAAAATTTAGGATTAATCACAAAGAAACCACCATTAATCCAACTCTCACCGAGTTGTGTTTTTTCCTTAAATTTTAAAACATCTGAACCACTAAGACTTAAAGAGCCAAATCTGGCAGGTGGTCTTACCGCTGATATAGTAACAATTTTTTTATGTGATTCATGGAACTTTATAAGCTCGTTAATATTAATATTTGAAAGTCCATCGCCATAAGTTAATAAAAAATTTTCATTTAATAAATGTTTTTCTAATCTTTTTAAACGCCCGCCTGTATAAGTGTCTGCACCAGTATCAATTAAATTTATTTTCCAATCTTTTTTAAAATTTTTAAAATAATCCTTAATCACTTCACCTTTGTAGCCTAAAGCAACATAGAACTCTTTATGTCCATAACTAGCATAGATCCCCATTATATGTTCAATCATAGGTTTGCCCCCAATTGGGACCATAGGTTTTGGAATTGAGTCAGTGTATTCAGATAAACGAGTTCCAAAGCCACCTGCTAAAATTACAACTTTCATATTAATTTAAAATTTTTGGTTTGGGAAAAGGTATAATAAACTTTCCACCTTTTTTTAAAAAAAACCTTTCTTGTTTAATTATTTCATCTTTTATATTCCAAGATAAAATTACCAGATAGTCTACTTTATTTCTAGAAATGTATTTTGGATCTATAATTTTTATGTTGGTACCAGGGGTAAACCTTCCTTGTTTTAATTTACTTTTATCAAAAACATAGTCTATTAAGCTATTATCTATTTTAGCAAACTGCATTAGTGCCTGGCCTTTTCCAGATGCTCCGTAAACTGAAATTTTATTTTTTTTCTTTTTAAGCTCAGTAATTAATTTATTTATATTTTTAGAATGATTTTTTATTTTATATTTAAATTTTTCTAAGTTTTTTCCAGAAAATAAATTAAATTTTTTTTCAGTTTTTAGTATATTTTTGGTTTTTCTAGAAACTAATTTTTTTGACTTATTTTTGCATATATAGCATCTTATTGACCCTCCTTGTGAGTCGATAATTTCAACATCAAATATTTTAAGTTGATTTTTTTCACAAAGGTCCTTTATTGATTTTAGACTATGAAACCCTACGTGTTCGTGAAAAATATTGTCATATTGATTTTTATTTAAAATATTTAACAAATGTGGAACTTCTATGATAAGTACACCACTATCTTTCAGTAAATTGTCTATACCTTTAAAAGTGTGATTTGGGTTATTTAAATGGGCAATAACATTTCTTGCAAAAATAAAATCAAATTGATTAAATTTTTTTTTAATAGAGTGAGAAAGTTTATAATTAAAATATTTATTGATAGTAAAGATTTTGTTTGATTTTGCTTTTTTTACTAAATTTTTTGCAGGATCAACCCCTATTACAAAAGAATTAAATTTCTTTTTTAAAATTCGAATAAATGATCCATCATTACTTGCTATTTCTAAAATTTTTGATTTTTTACTTATTCCTAATTGTTTTAATTTTACTGAAAGATTTTTTATAAGTGAGATATTACTTGTTGAAATACCTGTTTCCCATAAATAATTTTTAAAAAGTAAGTCAGGACTTAAACGTTCTGATATTTGCACATGTTTACAATTTAAACAATAATTAAGACTAATATTATATTTTTTTTGATTACTCTTTTTCTTAAAAAAATTTCCGACAAGAGCAATTTTTCCAAGATGAACAATTCTTTTAATTTTATGATTGCAAATCCTACATTTTTTCATACAAACTATTTGTCCGTATAATAATCAATCTGATATTTTGAAATATCCTCGACTTTATCTTCAAAAAAATAATGTTTATACCAATCAATTGTGAACTTAATTGTTTCGTTTAAACTTAATCTGGGTTGCCATAAAAGTTCTTTTTTTGCTTTTTCTATATTAAGACTTAATAATTTTGACTCATGAAATTTTTTATTTCTTTTAATAACTATTTTGTGTTTTTTTTCTCCCCATTCTTTTATGAGTAATTGAACTATAGAATACACCTTTTTACAATTCTCTTTATGCGGACCAAAATTCCAGTTAGGCATTAAATTAGATTTTAATTCTTTATTTATTAACTTGTGCCCTAATTTCAAATACCCTGATAGAGGCTCAAGTACATGTTGCCAAGGTCTTGTTGCATTGGGGTTTCTTAATAAAATTTTACTTCTATTTTTTAGTGATTTAATTACGTCTGGAACTATCCTGTCCTTTTTGAAATCACCACCACCAATTACATTTCCCGCCCTAGCACTTGCAATAGATAAAAAGTTCTTTTTAAAATAACTATGAAGGTATGAAGTAAAAATAATCTCAGCACTTGCCTTAGACGAAGAATAATTATCTAAACCACCCAGAATATCAGACTCTTTATAGCTACCCGTCTTATCAAGATTTAAGTAACATTTGTCTGAGGTTATATAAACTAAATTGGGAACTTTATTAATTCTTACTGTTTCTAATATATTTGTACTACCAATTATGTTTGTTCCAAAAGTTTCTAGAGGGTCTTTGAAACTTTTAGAAACAATTGATTGCGCAGCAAGGTGAAAAATTATATCTGGTTTTTCTTTTTTTATAATACTATTTAGTTTATTAAAATTTTTAATATCGAGGTAATATTGTTTAATTCTTTTGTTTAAATTTAATGAATTGAATATAATTGAGTCTTTTTCAGGCTTTAAACCAACCCCCACAACTTTTGAGCTAAGCAGAATTAACCAATTACACAACCAGGCACCTTTAAAACCTGTTGATCCAGTAACTAAAACTTTTAAGTTTTTGTAACTTTTTAAAAAAGAGTTATTTGTTTTCAATTTTATAGTTTAATTGGGAGGATATTCTGTTTTTCCAATAATTAGATCCACTAAGGAAAGTAGCAGAATTTGATGAACATTTTCTATGTGATTGTATGCTTTGCTATTAACCCAAAAATTAATATTACCTAATTTTGAAAGATTATTATTTTTTTCATTTCCAGTGAAAGTAATAATATTTTTAATTTTTTTAATTTTTGCATGTTTAGCACCATTTGTCATGTTAGGTGAATTTCCTCCAGCTGAAATTAATATTAATGAGTCTCCCTCATCACCATAAAATTCTATTGCCTTTTCTACCCAACGTTCATATCCATAATCATTTGAGAAACAGGTTAAAAGATCAGATTCATTATAATTTGTACATCTCACTTTAGCATTTTTTGTTAAATCTACACTGAAATGGCTAGCGATTGCAGCACTCCCACCATTACCAAATATCATGGTCTTTTTTCCTTCTGAATGAGTTTTTTTTAAAATATCTTTTACTTTAACAAGATTTTCAAAATATTTTTCATTATCTATTAACTTCTTTAAATTATTAAAGTAATCTTTTAAAAAATTAATATCTGACATTTATAATTTATCCTTTTTAGAAAAGAAAACGAAAGTATTTAAAAACATATGGATTAATCTTATATCTTAACATTCCAATAAAGTAATTTCTTTTCTCAATTTTGTAAACCTCTTTAAGCTTATCTCTGTTTGTCATTAAATTATATACTAAGGCTAATCTATTAGACCTACCATCTCCTTGGTAGGAATGCCAAGAATTTCTTTCACTTCTAGCAAAAAAGACTGCTCTATTTTTTTTCCATTTAATTTCATTTTTTCCATCACCATTTCTATTTTCATAAAATATCGTTCCAGTATTTTTTTCTGGTCTTATATAAATTACACCACTTAAAAGTTTATCAGGTATATCATCATGAATAGGGAACTTATAATTTTGACCTGTTTCAATTATATGAAATTCTGAGTACTCATATAAATTTACTTTTTCTGGAAATAATTCTTTTAATAAATTTATAGCTTTATTATGATAATTTTCGTGAAGTTTTTTTATGAATCCTTCATCAAGTACATCCTTGGAAAGTATATTCGATTCTCTATCAATTGCATTATGGTAAACCTTAATATCATCATGCTTAACTTTATTTAAATTTATAGACTCAAGTTTATTGAGATCCCCCTCTTTCAAAAAATTATCTATGACTTTAATTTTCATTTCTTACAAAGATATAATTATATAAATTTTTAAATTTTTTTTCATCAGCAATATCTGCTTTAACCTTTTCTTTTATTACAAAATTGTTAGTTTTCATAATTTCAATTAGATTATCAAATTGCTCTTTATATCCCTCGTTTATTTCAACTAATAAACTCCTTAATTTTGTATTTTTTAATAATGCTTTTCCACCCATAAGTATTTTGTGTTCGAGACCGTCAACATCAATTTTAATATAGTTTGGAACTTTTACAATATTTGTTTCAATAAGATAATCTATGCTGGTTCCATAAACTTTATAACTTTGTTTTGGATAAAAGATATTTCCTTCAAAATCCCTTTTTTGTCCAAATGAATTCATTGACCAACCCTCTATAAACTCGGACTCATTCATTTCTAAAAAAGAATTTTTTTGGTCATTAAGTGGAAATTGGGAAATTAAAATTTTATCATTTAAATTGTTAATAGAAATATTTCTACTTAAAATTCTTAGATTGCTGGTTGATGGCTCAAAACTTGTAACTAGGATATTGTCGTGGAATAAAGCAGCATATATTGAATATAAACCAATATTAGAACCTATATCCCAAAAAATAATTTGATCTTTATTACTAAAATTTCTTATCCACTTAAGAGTGTCTGGTTCTTTTGAAAAAAAAGTATCTATTCTCCATTTTATAATTTGGTTTGGAACAAAAAATCTGATTTTTTTATTATTAATAAGTAAAGATTGATACATTTCTTTACTAATAAAATCAGAAAACCATATTAAAAAACTTCTTTTAAATATTAGAACAAATAATTTGTCTAAATATTTTAATATTGAAAAGATTATGTATGAGATTTTTCTTGTCAAATTATTTTAACAAAACCTCCTCAATTGTTTTTAGGATTTTAGCATTATTTTTCATCTCTTTTATTACAGCATTACCATATGAATTAATTTGAATAAATCTTGGGTAAATAGTAATTTTTTTTTTATCTAAAAACAAAAATTTATAAATTTGATTTTTTATAAA
>MDTB01104012.1_pt1 | contig 11187 bp, 9 predicted proteins | sample 811161 | NCBI WGS metagenome assembly MDTB01 (sample SAMN05326650, study PRJNA326480) | marine metagenome | isolation source: seawater | place: Mediterranean Sea | collected 2009
ACAGAAATGATTTCAGAATATTTATATAAAGTACCCACAAAAAATTATGCTCAACTTGAAGATCCATCGAATTCAATAATTACTCAAAGGATGACTCTTGATTATTGGGAAGATTACGTACTTCTTTACTCAATACTACAAATACTTGGTCCTGATGCGAGTAGAGAAGAAATAAGTAATTTATTTAAGCAAAATCCCTCTCTCACAAAAATTAATTCATTCAGAAACTCAGAATGGAAAGAAAGGCAACAAGAACAATCTAAGTAATTTGTTATTAGATGATAGAATTTTAAAAATAATAATTCAATTATATGGAAATATCTAAAGACACAAATTTTAAAATTAATCCTCAAAATAAATATCAAGTTAATGAATTAAAATATGCAATTGATGCCTTAACTAATCATGAATCTTCAATTTCATGGGCTACCGAATTTGAAAATAAATTCTCTAATAAAATAGGTAGTAATTTTGCAATAGCATGCAATAGTGGTACTTCTGGACTACATGCTGCTCTTTTTGCTGCTGGCGTAAAAAGTGGCGATGAGGTTATAATCCCAGGCTTAACAGTAATAATGGATGCATTTGTAGTTATGCATATGGGTGCAATTCCAATATTTGCTGATATTAATATTGATGATCATTTAATCTCTTGTGAAGAGATAAAAAAGAAAATAACTTCAAAAACAAAAGCCATCATTACTGTAGGTTGGGATGGAATAAGCTGCGACATGGATCCGATAATGGATTTAGCTAATGAAAATGGGATAATTGTAATTGATGATTGTGCAAGGGCAATTATGAATACTTATAAAGGAAATTTATCAGGCAATAATGCACACATCTCGGTATTTTCATTTGAAGCTAAAAAACATATAACTTCTGGAGGAGAAGGAGGTATGATTGCCACAGATGACAGTTTTTTAGCTCAGCAAGCCAGAAAATTTGCTGGTATTGGTTATAAACATTTAACGGCAGATGCAGGAAGAACTCATTTAGCACAAGAAGAGGTTCAAAATCCCGATTATAAAAGATTCGATGTTATCGGTTTAAACTACAGAATGAATGATATAAGTGCTGCTATTGGAATTGGTCAACTAGAAAGAATTGATGAAATAATTTCTAGAAGAATTAAAGTGGGTAAAATGTATGAGGAATTATTTAAGGAATTTAAAGACTTTAAACCTCAAAAGATTCCTGATAATTGTACCCATGTTTACTATACCTTTAGTGTCGATTATCAAGGAGAGAAAATTTCAGGAATTAAATGGAAAGATATATATAACAAAGTAAAAAGCTTGGGAGGTGACGGATTTTATGCAGTTGTTGCTGTTCCATATTTAGAACCGGCTCTAAAAAATAAAATAATGAATGGAATTAAATATCAAGAAGGAATATGCCCTAAAGCAGAAGAACTTCAAAAAAGAGTAATGTGTTTTAAAACAAATTACAGAGATTTAGATCAGGCAAAAATAAAATTAGGAATTATAAGTAAAGCACTAGATTCTTTTGGTTTTAAATAGTTTTTTAAATTTTATTATGCATAGTAATTTCAACAAATTTGATTTAAGTGGTAAATATGCATTAGTTACTGGTGCTGCTGGAATGCTTGGGAAGCAACATACTTTAGCTTTAATTGAGGCAGGGGCAAATATTATTTTTACAGACATCAATATGGAATTAATAAACAAAACAATTTCAGAGATAGAAAATGAAGTAAATACAAGAAAAATAGATCTCATTAAATTAGTAATGAATGTATCAAATAATCAAGAGATTATTAAAGTTTCTAATGAATTAAAAACAAAAAATATCAACCTCGATATCCTTATAAATAATGCGGCTATTGACCCTAAATTTGATTCAGTAATTTCTAATAAAGAAGAATCAAGATTAGAAAATTACTCTATTGAAAACTGGAATAAAGAGATTTCAGTAGGCTTAACAGGAGCATTTTTGTGTAGCAAAATTTTTGGATCTCAAATGGCAGTAAATAATAGAGGAGTAATAATTAACATTGCATCAGATTTGTCTGTAATATCTCCTGATCAAAGACTTTATAAGAGGAAAGATACACCCTCATATCTGCAACCAGTTAAGCCAGTTACCTATTCAGTAATTAAGTCCGGTTTAGTAGGTCTTACAAAATATATAGCTACGTATTGGTCTGATAAGGGAATTAGGTGCAATGCTCTTTCCCCAGGAGGTGTATTCAATAATCATGACAAATCTTTTGTAAAGAATTTATCTCATTTAATACCTTTAAACAGAATGGCAGAAATAAGTGAATATAAATCTGCAATCCAATTTTTATGTTCTGATGCATCATCTTATATGAATGGCCAAAACTTAATTATTGACGGAGGTAGGAGTTGTTGGTAAAAAGTTTTTTTAAATTATTTTTTTAAGTTTATCAATAGCTTTATTACATTCTAAATTAATTTTTTTTCTTACTTCATTCATTATTGGAGGATTAAACACCCTTGCTTCCAAGTTTTTATCTTTTTGTGGTTCAAAGATATGATTTTTTGTAAGAAACTTATTTGCAAAGTAATAAATTCTTCTAGAGGAAGGGATACAAATGGTAGGAACTCCCATTGCACATGCAGGGTTAATTGAATGAATCCTCATACTTATTAATAGAGAGCATTCAGAATAATATCTCTCATAAACGTATTTCCAATTTTCAGAGGAGGGTAAACCACCAATCTCTAAGTTTCTATTGTAATGAAATGGAGAGATCTTTTCAGAAAGTAAAGAAAGTATATAAAGATCCTCTGGGCTATGGGGTTGCAGTACTACATTATCAAATTTTTTATTATCCAGGGCATTATTTATTGCTTCAGATATGGGATTAATCAATTGATTCGTCCCATCTGGGAACCTCTCTTCGAAGTCTTCCCCATTTAAGTTTACAAAAATCTTACTTTTCTTTTTTTCATTATTCTTAAGTTTATAGAATTCGAAAATGGCCGGATCAATTATTTGTGCAAAATCTGTTTTGTCCCCAGTCAATTCAGATATCAAACTTGAACTATCATCATCCCTATAAAACATATAAAAATTCTTTTTATTTCTAATAAACTTTAAAAAATCTTTTAATTTTTCAATATGGTGATAATCACCTCTATTACCTTTACCTCCCTCCCAAACGATACTGGATACACCCAACAAAATAAATTTAGAATTTATTTCTGATAAATACTTAATATCTATATCAATCTTAGATCCAGTTCTAGAATAATGAATTTGACCGTTAAAAATTACTAATCCACTTACTACTACATAATCATATTGATTGCATAAATTAACGAAGTTAGCCTGCTCAATTTTACGATAAGCTAAAATATCTAGATCAAATATTTGAGATTCATGATCTCCAACAAGGCTAGTCATTATATTTCTACAGCCGTGAAAAAGAGCACTATTTCCAGGATTATTACTTTTTAAATTATAAAGATATAAAATTCTCATTATTGTACACCTTTTAAAATATCACTTAGTTACTTTAAGCCATGATTCTCGATACTTTGTCATGTCATCTGTAAAAGAATATGACTTTTTAATATATTTATCCAAAATTAATTTCATATCTTTTTTATAGCAGGTATCTTTTGATGAGATAATTGTTGTAATTTCCTGAATAGAAAAACTATTCCAAAATTCTTGAAGTTCCTTAATCATATAAAAATCATACAAAAATTGACAGTTTTTTAAATTTAATTTCTTGCTACTATCAACGATTAGCCAATCTATAAAAGGTATAACTTCTGCAACCCCTGAACTCAAAGTCCAAATTAAAGTATCACATTTGGAAGCAATTTCTTTTAAACTCAAATTTGTATCATGTATAAAAAAATTACATTTCGATTTTATTAAAATTTCATTAATCCTATTTCTTGTAATATCATCTTTATGGTTTGGCCTGAATTTTAAATGCAGTTTTTTATTAGAATTTTTTGAAATTGTGCATGCAAATCTTAAACTCTCTAAGATTTCCTCATTACTTATCATTCCAACAGTTTTGTACGTTTGAAACCAAAGGATTCCATTTTCTCCAGTTTTCTGCAAGTTTTTTTTGTTTTCAATTTTCTTTTTATCAAACAAAAATTCACCTTTTTGTTTACCCCTTAATACTAAACCTTTCATGACTGATGGAGCATTAGTAAAGATTTTATCTCCAGCTCTTTTCAAAAGATGAACATCTGGATCGGGGCATGTAAGTAGACAAGTATTAGCAGGAATATAATTAATTTTTGATTGAAAATATAAGGCCCAACTCTGTTCCCAAGAATCAAGTATTAACAAATTTGTGGGTTTTAAATAATCAAAAATTTCTTCAGCAATTTTTCTAAATCGATTTAATTTCCCATAAAATATAAATACTAGAAATAAACTTATAAAAGATTGATTTTTATTTTTCCTTTTTGTATTAATGAGTCTCGTGAAAATTAATTTAAACAATAATATTCTCGTATAAAGTAAGTTGAAAAAGTTTATTTCTTTGGGATTAAATCTTTTATGAATTTGATCATTAGTTAATAAAGCTCTTTCAAAAACTGCTAAATCAATTTGTTTTTTAGTAACAGTTACGAACTTATCAAAGTTAGATCTTTGTCTCAAAAAATTTGTCATACATAATGTCTTCCCTCCATATTTATTGTTTTGATTTTTTAAAAGCAATAAATCTTTATAAACGTCTTTATAAGCAATTCTCAAAAATTTGATTAATCTCAATAAATATACAAAATAAGATGCAAAAAGATAAAATTTTGATTTTAAATTTAAGTTAAATATGGGATATGAAAATATTTCCCTTTTTAAAAAATTTATAGGTTTTACAAAATTAACCTTATATTCAAATCCTTGAGAGAAATCGTTAAGTAATTCAAACAACAATTCATTTTTTTTTTGGGACATGAGAAAAAGACGTTTCCATCTCATTTCTATTAAAGATCTCAAAAAAGAAATCTTTAAAAATATATTTTCACTTGCTGCTTTTTTATTTGAAAATAACCTACCGCTTATTAATACTGGAGGTAATTTGCATAATAAATTAAATGATACTCCTTCGAAATAATCATTACTTATGATCTTTTTTCCAAGTATTTTATTGCTAATAACAATTTGATTTTTTTCAAATATCAAATCTATAGATTTACAATTTTTATTTTTTTTCATTGAAGTATAAAATTTAAAAAAAATCATATTCTTATAACATTTTTATTTCTAGGGAAGAAACCTTTTATATCAATTATTTTTCCATTTTTTCTCAAAAATTTATTCATATCTAAACTTAAAATCTCTTTAAAAAGATCATGCTTAACAGCAAGTATAATTACATCAAATTTCATATCTGATGAAATTTTATTTATGGAAGATTTTTTTATAATATGTGGAGAGGAATCAAAATCTGCAACAGGATCAAAAATAGATACTTGCATCTGAAGTGAATTTAAATACATAAATAAGTCATATATTTTTGTATTTCTTGTATCTGGACAATTCTCCTTAAATGTATAACCCAATATTAATGTTTTCTTATTTTTACAATCATTAAAAATTTCCTGAATTAATTTTGCTACAAAAAAATGCATATTCTCATTTACTTTTCTCCCAGTTGTAATTATTTCTGGATTATGGCCTAACTGTTCCGCTTTCCACTTAAGGTAATATGGATCAACCCCAATACAATGGCCTCCAACAAGTCCTGGTTTGAAATTAATAAAATTCCATTTAGAACCTGCAGCTTCAAGAACATCTAAAGTATCTATAGACATTAGATTAAAAATAATAGCTAATTCATTCATTAGAGCAATATTTAAGTCTCTTTGTGTATTCTCAATTATTTTTGCAGCTTCAGCAACTTTTATACTTTTTGCCTTAAAAGTCCCAGCGTTAACAAATGATCCATAAAATTTATCTACCCATTCAGCGCTAGCTTCGTCACTGCCGCTAGTTACTTTTATAATATCTAAAAGTTTATGAGATGGGTCACCAGGATTTATTCTTTCTGGACTAAAAGCACAGTAAAAGTTTTTATTCAGTTTTTTTCCAGTAATTTTTTCTAAAATAGGGATACAAATCTCCTCTGTTGCCCCTGGATAAACGGTACTTTCATAAATTATTATCGGTTCTAAAATTGAATTCCTTCTTTTGATTAGTTCACCAATCTTATTAGTTGCGTTTATAACAATACTTAAATCTGGTAATTTCTCAATTGTAATTGGTGTAGGAACTGTGACTAAATAAACATCTAAATCCCTCAAATCTTCAGTTTTGTTTGAGAAATGTAGGTTATTATTATTTAACAAATCTTTTTTTTCATTTTCTCTGGTACGGTCTATTCCTTTTTTAAGTTCTGAAATTCTAGACTCACTAATATCGAATCCAACTATTCTTCTTTTAAGATTTTTTTTTGTAAGGTTACATAATTTTTTTTTAGATAATTCAACAGCTAAAGGAAGTCCAACATAACCTAATCCAATAACTCCAATAGAACAACTGTATAAATCAGGAAGAGACATTAGAAAATTAATCTTATATACATTTTACATGCCATAGAAATTTCTATACCATTTTACAAATTCCGAAACTCCCTCCTTAATAGTTGTATTAGGTTTAAAGTTTACCCAAGATTCTAATAAAGTCGTGTCAGCGGAAGTACATTTTACATCTCCAAGTTGCATAGGCAAAAATTCTTTTTTAGCATTAACTCCGACACATTCCTCTATTGCTGAAATATAGTCCATTAATGGAGTTGGTTTTGAATTTCCAATATTAAAAATCCTATGAGGAGCAATGCTTGTAGAGGGATTGGGATTAGAAGTATCAAATTCCAAATCGGAACATGAAATCTTAAAAATAACTCTAAAAAGGCTTTCTACAATATCATCTACATAAGTAAAATCCCTTATCATATTACCATTATTAAAAACTTTTATTGGTTGACCTTCTAGTATGGATTTAGTAAATAAAAAAAGTGCCATATCAGGTCTTCCCCAAGGTCCATAGACAGTAAAAAATCTTAATCCAGTGCATGGAATTGAGAACAAATGGCTATAGGCATGAGCCATTGATTCATTTGATTTTTTGGTTGCTGCATAAAGGCTTACTGGGTGATCTACACAAGAGATTTCAGAAAAAGGAGTATTTGTATTTCCGCCATAAACAGAACTACTGCTAGCGTATATTAAATGTTTTATATCAAAATTTCTACAACATTCTAGAACATTTAAAAAACCCACAATGTTTGATTGAATATAAGCATCAGGATTCTCAATAGAATAACGTACTCCAGCTTGCGCAGCCAAATTAACAACATACTTTGGTTTATACATTTCAAAAATCTCAACTATTCTAGATTTGTCTTCTAAAGAAATTTTTATGAGCTTAAAATCGCCACTATTACTATCAATAGTTTTTTTAATCTCCGCAACTCTAGCTAATTTTAAATTAACATCATAATAAGAATTTATATTATCAATACCAATTACATTAAAACCTGACTTTATTAATTTTAATGAAAGATGAAAGCCTATAAATCCAGCTGCACCAGTGACTATTATTACCATTTATCCTTGATGCAATAAATTTTCTATTATAAATCAATTTTAAATAAGAAATACTTATTGATATAAAAGTTTTTGATATATTAAATATAGTTAGATATATTTTTATTTATAAAATTCTTATGTCTGAATTTTATTGGCCAATTCACAGGAGATTTTTATATTTTTTCTTGCCCATGCATATCTTGTGGAAAACCTTAAACAAATCACATAAAGACTTAATTAGAGCATCAAATAAATATCAAAATAATTTCAGAGATGACTATGCAGGAAAAAGAATTTATGGTGAAGAAAGAACACAAGGTGGTTCTATTTGGACAAGCTTAAAATTGAATAATATTGATAATGATAGATTCATAAAATTCTTAAAAGATTCTGTTCCTAATAATAAAAAATTAGATGTTCTTGAAATTGGGCCGGGAGGTGGATACTACACAAATTATTTTATATCTAAATATAAAATAAAATCTTATAAAGCAATTGAAATTTCAAACTATTTTGCGAAAAAACTTAATTTTTATTTCGCAGAATTGGGGAGAAATTTTAATGTAATAAATGGCGATGCACTTGAAGAATTAAGAAAGTTCGAAGACAAATCTTGTGACATAATTTTATTTGCCTCCACTTTTCATCATTTGGTAGATAGGGACATCATATTTAAAGAAATTGAAAGAATACTCAAAAAAAATGGTAAGGCAATTTTTCGTGAGCCTACACACTACATACCAAGGATTTTAGATTTACTTAAAAAGAGTTTTAAAATAAACGGTTATTTAAATAAGAAGACATTTTGCAATAAAGAATTTATAGCTACACACCATTTTTGTACAACAGAAGAGTTTTCTGATTATTTGGAAAATTGTAAACATTTATTTTTAACCAAAATAAAATTTCATCAAATTAAAAATAAATTCTTTAAAACAATTTTTAGAAAATTCTCTGCTATCGAAATGATGTTAGTAATAACAAAAAAATAAGTTTCTTAAAAAATAATATGTTTTAAGATATAAGAAAATATATTAAGATTTAGAATTTATAATAATTACATTTCTTATTTAGTATCAAATAAGTATTTGAAAAATTAATTTTGTAAAAATCTAATTCCTTCATTAAAAAATTATGTCAAAAATAAGAATTATATTGAAAAAATACTTACTTAATTTATCTGGCGGCAGAAGAATATGGCAATTTTACAAAGCAATTTCTCTTTTAAGAAACAAATGTTTTAGACAATTATTTTTTGAAGTTAGAGCAAATGACATTTGCCTTGATTTAGGAGCAAATGTTGGATATGCGACACTAGTAATGTGGTTAAAAGGTGTAAAAAAAATCTATTCACTAGAGCCAAATATTGAAGCATATAAGGAATTAAGTTTAAATTTGAAGGGTATTAAAAATATTTCTATCCATAATATGGCTATAGCTAATCAAACAAGACAGGAAAAACTTTTCCTCCATAAGTCCATCAATCAAATAGAAGATTCAAAAGAAATCCTAAAATTTTCCCAAGCTTCATCATTGCTTTCGGATAAAACAAACATCGGGGCATATTATCAAGAAGTGCAGGGGATAAACTTTACAGATTTGTTTTCAGAATTAATGCCTTATCCAACAATTATAAAATGTGATATCGAAGGAGGTGAATACATTATCTATGAACAATTAATTCAACATGCTAAATCAAAAAAAATAAGAAAAGTTTTTGTAGAATGTCACGCGATAAAGTATCCTCAGTATTTAAATCAACATAATAATTTTCTAAAATTAATTAAAGAAAATAATCTAGAAAAAAAAATGAATACAAATTGGCACTAAATTTATTTTGGTCAAAAAATTTGATAAATTAATAAAGTCAGTATGATTTAAAACCTTTATTTTTTTAAATTCTTTTGATAGTTAATATTTATTTGAATAATTTAAGAGAAAACTTATATTAAAAAATATCGAGAGATAAATAAATTACACAAATAATATAAGTTCATTTGTAAGAGCTTTTATAATTAATAGTCAAATAAATTATTTTTATATAGTGAAGTTATCCTAGGGCATCCAAAATCTATAAGTTTAAAATTTTTGCTTATTAAAAAATTTGTAACTTCAACAACAGTGCATTGATTTAATAAACCTCTTTCAGGGCCAACATCCGCAGAAATATAATTAATATTTTCAAGATTATTTATTAAACCTTGAAGTATTTCAGGTTCATATCCCTCTGCTTCAAGTTTGAGAAGTTTTATTTTTTTACCTTTTAATTTATTTTTCATTATAAATTGATCAATTGTTTGCACATCTATTTGATACTTAGTTTCAAAATCAGGCGGCTCTATTAAAGAGGAGTTTGCTTTAGATGGAGAATAAAATAGTTCCATCTTAGAATTATCCTTTCCGAAAGCTATATTAAATAATTCTGATTTTATTAAGGTCTCTTTATTCTTAGTATTATATTCAAGAGCCTCAAATTCTCCCTTACCAGGTTCAATTCCAAAATAATTAATTTTATAATTTAGTAAGTTTAAATAAAGATATAAATCCCCTAAATTTGCTCCACAATCAATTACTAAATCTTCATCTTCGAATTCAATATTATTTAATAGATAATCTTGACCTATTTGCTTTGATCTAAATTCTAATCCCTTTAAATAACATTTTCTACCTCTTTCTTTAAGTGATGAAGGGAATGACCATGAAAGAGAACTATTTTGAAAAGATTCTTCTATTATGAAAAGATTCTTCTTACTTTTAATTTTTTTTATTCCTTTTTCAGAATCAAAGTCAAAAAAGAATTTGTATAGGTAATCAGGGGCAGTATTTTTATTTACATAATTTATTAATCTTGTCTTTATTTTATTAATTAATTTAGAAAAAATATTCATAAAAATTTAGTGAATTTAAATTTTGAAGTTCAGTTATAAATTTAATAGCATTAAATAGGTAAATTTTAAATAAAAAGTAAGCGATTTAAACTAATCATCCAATCAATTTTAATATACATTGTTAATTTTTTCTGGTTTGAATTAGTTTTTGAAGAAGTTCTTTATTTATAAATGATTAGAAATAAAAAAAATAAAAATTGAGAACGCCTGCTTTGTAGCAATTGGCCGCAGGTTAGAATAATTTCGGCGTAGAAGTTATAGGCATTCTAAATATTCTTTTTAAGGAATAAAAAGCCATTATTTGTATAGCCTTGAATTACATAGTACTTTTAATCTCTAATTAATGATTAATTATTAATCAATTATATTGATCAAATAATTTTTAAAACTTGATTTAGAATCTATTTAAAAAAATAAAAGATATTATTGGAATTATCTTGAAGGGATATAATCTATATTAATTTACAAAATCTCTATAAATGCTTAGTTATCTTATTAAAGCCTCAAGATTTAGAAAGTTTGGATTTGCTAAGATTTCACCTTTGATAAACAATAAGAAAGTTCTTTTTGAAAAACTTTCTTTTAAGGAAAATAAGAACTTGCTTAAAAAAGATACAAAGGATGCTGGAGCTTTAAAAGTAAAAAAAGAAATTCTTCAGAAAAACTATCAAATATATTCTGATTTACTTTTAAAATATGACTACATAAAAATTGCTGAAAAGCTTGTTGGAGAAGAAATTTAC